>Ga0208132_1001466_pt1 | contig 9894 bp, 14 predicted proteins | sample ETNtaG_16_FD_185785 | JGI IMG/M metagenome (GOLD analysis project Ga0208132, IMG submission 185785) | Marine microbial and viral communities from oxygen minimum zone, Eastern Pacific Ocean - ETNP201406SV199 (SPAdes) (version 2) | ecosystem: Environmental > Aquatic > Marine > Oceanic ... | reverse complement strand
TTTGCTCAACATAATAGCTTTTTATTTTTTCCAGAGTATCAAGATCAGTTTCTATATTCTTGAATGATATATCTTTTTTTACAAATTCTTTGTTTGGTATAGACGTTGAGTAGCCAAAATCAGACTTTATTGTGACTGCCTGGTTTGATATAGATTTTATGCTGCCTTCTATATCATCTATCTTAACCTTTTGCCCTAACTTAAACGACTGTGTGGTTTTGAGGTAAAGCCCTGCTACGAAGTTTTCCATGAATGTTCTTGTGCCAAAGAATATGTACAGAAACAACAAAGCCATTATTCCATAGAAAAACCATCCAATTACAGATGTAATCCCTCCTACATCAATACCAAATAAATTAAGTAAGAATAATCCAGTGAATATATACAAAGCAATGCGTACAAAAAAAAGAATTCCGTTTAGAAAATGCTCTTTCCTCTGCTCAAGCATAAACTCTGTTATGCCTGTTACAACAAATATCCTTTTTAGGCCAAATGCTATTAGGTTGACCACTGCTATTGCTAATACCACCAGCAATATTACGAGCAGTATATTTGGCAATAGATTGTATGCATTTGATATAAACTCCCTCATTATTGTTATATCTCTTGTTAAATCAACCCGCAAATAAATTAATGCAGCCAGAAGTACGAAAATCATAATCAAATATCTGAAAACCTTTACAACCCTTATATGTTTTACATTGATTGTTTCCTTTTTTTTGGAGAATGCTATAATTAGGCTGCTTCCTATCCTGGCTATGAAATAACCTGATATAATTATTAAAAGGGTTATCAAAAGTTTTATTGTTGTTGTGTTTAGCTCCATTTTAACGTTTTTTAACTACTTGTACTAAATGATAAGCGAGGTTAAATAAATAGTTTGTTGTTTTTGTCAGTATCAAATGGTGTTTAGTATAATCTTAAATTAAAAAAGAAAACATTTAAATACATACCTACCTTATAATGTACTATGATTATAGACAAAACCATTTTGATGGGGCTTGGTATTGTAGTGGGGATTTACTTATTGTACAAGCTTTTATTCAATAGAAGCAAGATTGACAATGATTACCAAAGGATATATAACAAAGTCCTTACCTCAGAAGAATACAAGGTTAAAGGGCAGTATAATAAATAAGCAATACTTTTTCTGAAATTGTGCTAAAAATAAATAAATTTATTAAAGATAAATAAAAATATCTTATAAAATGGCAAAATGCCCTCATTGTGGCAAGGAATTAACTGAAAATGAGATGTATTGCTGGCACTGCGAGAATGATGTTTCTGATGTAAAGAATAAGAGAGAAAAGCCAGGGTCAGAGGAAGACAGTTAGGATGACAACAAAATCTCTGATAGCAGCAAACTGGAAGATGAATAAGAGCGTTAAGGAAGCTGTTTCTTTCATCGAGGATTTTAAAAATTATGTTAAAGATGTTGAGATAGTTATTTGTCCATCTTTTACGTTATTAAATAAATTAAATGAATCAATAAAAAATACTAACATAAAACTTGGCGCGCAAAACATGCATTTCGAGGAAAAGGGTGCATTTACTGGTGAAATCTCAGGATTGATGTTAAAAGACGTTGGTTGCGAGTATGTCATTCTTGGGCATTCTGAAAGGAGGCAATATTTCAATGAAACTGACGAATTGATCAATAAAAAAATAAAAGCAGCATTGAAAAATAAATTAAAGCCAATATTATGCATAGGAGAGAATTTGCAACAAAGAAACAACAATCAAACCATGGATATAATAAAAAAACAAATAATCGGCGATTTAAATAATGTGTCTGATAGGGAAATAAAAAATGTTATTGTTGCTTACGAACCTATTTGGGCAATAGGTACTGGGAAAAATGCAACACCTGAACAAGCAGAAGAGGTTCATAAATTTATTAGAGAATTATTATCAAAAAAATATAATGGAAACGCAGCAAAAAATACAAGAATTATTTATGGTGGAAGCATGAAGCCAGAAAACGCAAAAGAATTATTGTCAATGCCAGATATTGATGGAGGCTTAGTTGGAGGAGCTTCTTTAGATGCAAAAAGTTTTGCTAAAATATGCAGCGTAAGAATTTAGGGCACTTCTACATAAATTTTGTACAGTTCATCATACGGCTGGACTTTAACATCAAAGATATAAGTCCCAGAAGCAGTATCTTTTTGGACTTCAACACCCACCCCTATGCTTTCTTCCTCATTTTTTCCAATAAAAAGATTATTTCTATACTTTAATTTAATTTTATTCAAATTAATTGGATCAGTTATTTCCTCGTTGTTTTTAATTAATTTTGCAGCTTTTACATTAATATTAAATTCTTGGTTCTCTAATATATTTATTATCTTAATCCCAAAAACATCAAATTCGCCTTTAGGTATTGTTTTTTTGCTTATACTTATGCACACCCTGTCTGTGCTTTCGCAATTTAACTCGGTAATCTTTTTATCAAGCTGGTCAGTTGTAAGGCTTTCCAATTCTGTTGCTTCACCTGCAATATCATTGATGAATTTGACTCCAAGAACAAGTATTGCAACTGCTATAATTACTGTGACCAAAAAGTTTAATGATAACTCAATAGCTTTTTTCATTGGACTGTACTTTAAAATTCATTCTAGTATTAATTATTTTTGCAATTTTGAGAACTGAGTCATCTTATTATTTCATATTCTTTGATTATCAATATCATAAACAAAATAAGCAATAAAACCCCTCCAATAAACCAAATCAGACCAATAGAAATGCTGTTTGCAAACATCTGGTAAACGCCAAAGGCCATTAAAATAAACCCTAGCCAAAGGAATTTGTCTAAGACAAGCTTCATGATTTCAAATTCCTGCTGTTCTGATAAGCGCTTTTTCATTTAATCCCTTACAACAATAAATAAGTCTTTTTGTGCATAAATTTCATTTGTTGGATCTTTTTTAACATCAAAGGTCAAAAAGTATGAGCCTGCTTTAGCATCTCTTGGTATATTTAGCCTTATGTTCCTTACATCCGAGTCAGAACTTGAAAGCTGATGGACATTTTGGTTGTATTGCAACCAGCTTAATGGCGCATTTACTTCAGCACCTTCTGGAGCTGATTGGGGGGTAAAAGACATTTTGTAGGATAAAATTTCATCTTCCTTATTTCTTATGCCTACTACCAGAATTTCCGCATCTCCTTTACCAATCTTTATTTCTGTTTTTGGAAAAGACACCTTTTTGTCATTGGTTATCAAATCATTCAGGACTTGTTGCCTTATCTGCTCTGTAACATCTTCAGAGAGTCCTCCAATATCAGAGAACATGTTTCTTATGAATCCCAATCCTAGCCCAAGCAATGTCATTGCAAGAATTACTATGACTATGGTTCTAATTGACAGCTCTAGAGAAGCCTTTTTGTTTAACATCTATATACCTCTTTTTTGTTTATTCTGTTTTTGCTTATTTATAAAATTTGCTATTTATTTTATTACAGTCTCTACAGGAATGTTTATATAATATTATGTGGAAGTATCTTGTTATGCCAAAATTTGGAACAGTAGGAACATATATTAAAGAAGAAGAACTTTTGGAGAACCTTGGCTTTAAAATATCTTCCCCAAAAATCCCTTCTTCTTGCTTTCTTTTTCAAATTCCTTAAGAATTTCTTTCTGCTTTTTGCTTAATTTTTTTGGAACTTCAATTACAACCTCAACATTCTCATTTCCAACCCCATGGCCGTGCAGGTAAGGAATTCCCTTGCCTTTCATCCTAAAAATTGTGTTGTTTTGAGTGCCGGCCGGTATTTTTAATTTGGCTTTTTCATCCAAAGTTGGAACATCTATTTCACCGCCTAAAGCAGCTATTGTAAAGGGTATTGGAATTTTAACATAAATGTCATCTCCATGCCTTTCAAATATATCATGCTCTTTTACATGGATAACAACATATAAATCTCCGCTAGGAGATTCTTTTTCACCTGCTTCTCCTTCTCCAGCAACCCTTAAGTTCGTTCCTTCTTCTGCCCCTGCCGGAACCTTAATCTCAAGCTTTCTTGTTTTTTTGACAATTCCGGTTCCATCGCAAACCTGGCATTCTTTTTTTATGTATTTTCCTTGCCCCTTACATTTACCACATGTTGTCGTTGTAGAGAATATCCCAAATGGAGTTCTTTGTGTTCTTCTTTGCATTCCAGAGCCGTTGCACTCGGGACAGTTTACAATATCTGTTTCACTTTCAGCACCAGAACCATGGCATTTAGTACAGTGTTCTAATCTCGGAACAACAATATGTTTTGTTATGCTGATTGCTGCTTCATTAAGGGTAATCTCAAGGTCATATCTTAAATCAGCGCCTCTTCTACGAGTTTTTCTTGAGCCAAAAGGGCTTCTTCCTCCGAAAAAGCTTTCAAAAATATCGTCAAAATCAAAACCTCCGCCAGTGCCTGACATAAAATCAGAAAAATCAAAGCCCTGGAAACCATTTCCAAACCGGTCTGCAGTCGTTCCATATTGGTCATATTGAGTTCTTTTCTCATCATCAGCTAAAACAGCAGCTGCTTCGTTTATTTCCTTAAACTTCTCAGGAGCATCCTTGCTTTTGTTCAGGTCAGGATGATATTTTTTAGCCAATTTCTTGTAGGATTTCTTGATCTCCTCTTTTGTTGCTGTTTTCTCTACTCCTAAAGTATTATAGTAGTCTTTTGTCATCGTATCAGTTCTTCCTCAATCTTTTCTGCAAATTCAAATTCTTTGCTAAAATTCTTATTATACCTCTTTTCTAAGTCTTCAATCCTTTCTTTTAAACTTACTATTTTATTTTCTTTAACTCTTTTGTCAGCATAAAACATAATTTTTTCTTCAATTCTTAATTGTTTATTTTTTTCCTTTTCAATTTCATGCAAACTATGTTTTCCCATAACTTCAGCAACTTCCGGGAAGCCCATGCTTTTTAATAATTTTGCTCCTGCAATTATGTGATTGTCTTTTTCCCTTTCAATATCATGCAACAATGCAGCTGCAACTACCAGTGTTTTATTGATATTTATGCCTTTAGCAATAAGTTTGTCAGCAATCTCTTCAGCAACTTTGCATACTGTTTTGCAATGCTCAATTACATTAGAAGGAGTTTTATTTTTATTTAAGATGTCTAGACTTTCTTTTTTTGTAGGAATTTTAGGATTATTCATTATTTCATTGTCCATAAAAGATTAATTCAACAATAATTAAAAATAATAATAATAAATAAAAATTAATAATAAAAATTATTTCTTCTTCTTTTTATCTTCGTCCTCTACTTTATACTCTGCATCGACTACTTTCTCATCTTTCTTGCTTGCATCCTCTGTTGCTCCGGGTTGTGGCCCTGCTTGTGCACCTTGCTGCTGCTTTTTAGCTTGTTCCTGTGCAACTTTCTGGTACATTTCTGTTGACATTTTCTGGACAAGAGTATTGACTTCATCCATCTTGGCTTTTAGAGCAGCAATATCTTTCTTGTCAGGCTTCAATAATTCTTTCAGTTCCATTATTTTGCCCTTTACTGTCTCTAATTCTTTGCTGTCAACCTTACCCTTAAACTCTTTAAAGAGCTTTTCTGTTGAATAAACCAGTGTATCTGCGTTATTTATTGTTTCTACTTCTTCTTTTCTTTTCTTGTCTTCCTCAGCATGAGTCTCTGCTTCTTTCTGCATCTTTTGAACTTCTTCATCACTTAGCTTATTCGGAGCAGTAATCTTGATGCTTTGCTCTTTTGAAGTTCCTAGATCTTTGGCTTTTACATGCAATATTCCGTTTGCATCAATATCAAACGTAACCTCGATCTGAGGTATGCCCCTAGGTGCTGGTGGAATTCCAACTAAGTCGAACTGTCCAAGAACTTTGTTGTCATTGAACATCGGCCTTTCACCTTGGCCTACACGAATTGTTACAGCTGGCTGATTATCTGCAGCTGTTGAAAATATTTGGGATTTTTTGCTTGGAATAGTTGTGTTTTTCTCAATTAATTTAGTAAATACACCGCCCAGAGTTTCTATTCCTAGAGTTAGTGGAGTCACATCAAGCAATAATATGTCTTTGACTTCTCCAGCTAGGACACCCGCTTGTATTGATGCTCCTTGTGCGACACACTCCATTGGATCAACACCATGTTCAGCCTTTTTCTCAACAAAATCTTCTACAAATTTCCTAACAATGGGCATTCTTGTTGGACCACCAACTAAAATGATTTTATTTATGTCATTAGCTGTTAATTTAGAATCTTTCATTGCTTGCTCCAGTGGATGCTTACATCTCTGTATAATTGGTTCTACTAATTGCTCTAACTTTGATCTTGCAAGCTTCATGCTAAGATGTTTTGGGCTTCCATCTTGAGATGTGATAAAAGGCACATTTATTTCTGTTTCCATCGTAGTTGACAGCTCTATTTTTGCCTTTTCAGCAGCCTCCCTTAAGCGCTGCATTGCTGTATCATCCTCGCTCAAGTCAATGCCTTCCTTAGTTTTGAAGTCCTCAACAATAAATTTCATTAATGTTTCATCCATGTCTGTACCACCTAGCTGCGTGTCTCCATTCGTGGCTTTAACTTCAAAAACTCCTTCAGAAAAATCCATTATTGTAACATCTAGTGTACCCCCGCCAAAATCAAAAACAAGGATCTTTATTTCCTTGTCCATCTTATCAATACCATAAGCCATAGAAGCAGATGTCGGCTCATTAACTAACCTAACAACATCCAATCCGGCAATAGTTCCTGCATCTTTTGTTGCCTGCCTTTGATTATCATCAAAATAGGCTGGAACTGTTATAACTGCTTTCTTTATTGGCTCTCCAATAAATTCCTCTGCATCTTTCTTTATCTTTTGCAGAACAAAAGCAGAAATTTGTTGAGGGGTGTATTTTTTGCCATTAATTTTGTACTCAAAACTTTTTCCCATCTTTCTCTTTGCAGCAGTTATTGTACCTTGCGGGTTGCTTACAGCCTGTCTCCTAGCTGGCTCTCCCACTAACATCTGCCCGTCTTTTGTAAATGCTACAACGCTTGGAAATGCTTTTCCGTAAGCAGTTGTTCCTTCAGCGCTAGGTATAATTGTTGGTTTTCCAGCCTGCAATACTGCAGCAGCACTATTTGATGTACCTAAATCTATTCCAATAATCTTTTCTTTCTTCATTTTTGTTTTTTCAGCCATTGTAATTCACCTTGTTAGTTTTTAATCGATTTTTGTTTTCAAATTTTTTAATTTCTGATAATTTTATTTTCAATGAATTATTTTGATTATTGTGTTTTTTAAATTGTGTTTTTGGTTTTATTGCTATAGTATCTCAAAATTTAATATTTTCTTCAATTTCTCTTTATCAGGAACTAAATCCTTTAATTCAGCTCCTTCCAGTGTTTTTCCACCGGTTTTTAGGTAAGATGCATACCGCCTTACGCTTTCAGCATCATCCTTTTTTACAAAATGATTGAGCATGAACCATATGCTTAATTCTTCACCATAATCTTTGCATCCCATTGAAATTTTGCATTCCAATGGTTTTGCCGTATGCACGCGGCATCTGATTTCTTGGTCAAAAAAGACACATTTTCCATAAGGCCTGTCTTTCCTCAATATTTTCGGTCTGTATCTTTTTGTATTAAACTTCTCAACTTCTTCCAAAAACTCTTTTTTCAAAACTTCCTCTGAAATGTTCATAAATTTTGCAAGTTTTGGGATGTCTTCCCCAACTAAAAAACCGCTTCCATGTTTGCATCCAACAGTGCATGCATTGCATTTGCATGGATGGCTTAGCTTCAAAACCTCTTTTACATCTGTGTTTTTATTCAGTTTTGTTTTTTCCAACTTTTTCACTTACCTTAACTTTTGAATGTCTCAAAACCTTATCATTCAACATGTACCCTTTCTGCAATTCTTCCAAAACCACCCCATCATCATTATCTGATTTCTCTTTTAACATCACTTCATGCAGATAAGGATCAAATTTCTTTCCTAATGATTCAATAGGCTTTAGGCCCTCTGAATGCAAAAGAGAAATTAATTGCACATAGACCATTTCCATGCCTTTTACAAATTTCTCATTATCTTTGGTGCTCTTTAATGCAATTTCAAATGTATCAATAGTGGATAATAATCTCCGTATCAGCTCTGCTTTTGCGTATTTTACAAACTCTGCTTTTTCCTTATCGACCCTTTTCTTGTAGTTTTCAAATTCTGCCTGTGTTCTTTGCAAAGTTTCTGTAAGTTCTGCAATAACTTCTTTTTCAGTGGGTTTTTTCTTTGTTTCTGGTTTCTTTTTCTCTTCTTTTTTCATTTTATTTCTGTTGATTTTAAATCAACAAAGCTAGGGTAATATCAACTTATATTTAAAGTTTTCTATGTTTCAGTATATGAATTACCAAAATATTTAAATAGAAAGCCTGTTTTAAGGTAAATCATGAGATATGTTCAACGTATAACTATAATGAATATCCGGAAGCCTGTGCAGAAGAATGTAAATCAGGAACTGCAATGGCTGGGCAGCTCTTTAGGATTGTTTAATCTAAGGGATAAGGATAAAAGCTGTTTCAGGGTCTTTATAGAGCTTGTTAAGAGCGCAAAAAAAGGAATCCCCTTGTCTAGCGATGAATTGGCAGATAGATTAGGATTAAGCCGCGGAACTGTTGTACATCATTTGAATAAATTACTCGATTCTGGTATTATTGTACAGGCACATAGGGGCTATATTCTAAGAGTAGATAGCTTAAGAGCACTCATAGACGAGGTTGAGAAAGACCTAAGAAGAACTTGTGATGACTTAAGAACTATGGCTGAAGAGATTGATGAGAGTTTGGGGCTTTGATGATCTTCTGAGTGGCGTACATGAAAATCATACCCTGCTGCAAGTCTCCTTAATCTTTCCACTTGTGAACTTCCAACATTTGGCAATTTGTCATGTGGAATGGTTTCTTCGTAACCAGGAAAAATTCCGCCTTCCCTAAATTTTTATCTTTAAGAATCAAGAAATCAAAACTGCATTAACCGCACCATCTTGTCCAGGTCTTGAAGTAATTCTTGCTTTTCCTTTTTCTGTCTCTATTATTGTTCCTTTTGTCATTATATTACGCCTTATAAAATGCCTGTTAGCAGGGTTTTCAGCAACTGCCTTTATTTTAACTTGGTCATATTTCTTGGCTTTGGGGTCGTATAAATTTGCAGTGTCATTGCTAAAAAGTCTTACTTTCCTGTTGCTACCTATTGTTCTAATGTTAGATGCTCTTCTCTTCTCAATCTTTGTAAAAGCAGGATCTCTGCCAAGCTCATACTGCTTTTTCTTTCTTCCTTGTTGCTTATACTTTCCACCAGTAAGCTTTCTTAATGATTTTAGTTGTGATATTGCCATAAAAAGCAGGATAATGTACTTGTTTATAAAAATTTCTGAATTTTTTCATAACATTTATATACAAACCAGAATACTCTGGTTTTATGTACGGGGTGTATTGAATGAACGAACCTTCTAGGCCATTGGACGCTTTGAATAATGCAAGAGACAAAAGAGTAATTGTAGAGCTGAAAAACAACAGGCAGTATACTGGAAAGCTAAAGTCATTTGATATACACATTAATTTAGTGCTTGAGGATGCTGAAGAGCATATTGATGGCGAAGTGAAAAGAAAATTGGGTGTAGTGTTCATAAGAGGAGATACAATAACTATAATTTCTCCGGAATAAATGAGTTCTAAGTGCAAAAATGTCTAAAGGAACAGCATCTATGGGCAAAAAGTCAGGAAAGAAGAATATGATATTTTGCAGAAGGTGTGGTAAAAGGACTTATCATATGAGAAAACATAAATGCAGTTCTTGTGGTTATGGTAAGAGTACCAGATTAAGAAGCTATACCTGGCAGAAGAAATAAGAATATTTTTAAAGAAGGTTATTTCTCAAACATTAAATACG
>Ga0208132_1001463_pt1 | contig 9908 bp, 7 predicted proteins | sample ETNtaG_16_FD_185785 | JGI IMG/M metagenome (GOLD analysis project Ga0208132, IMG submission 185785) | Marine microbial and viral communities from oxygen minimum zone, Eastern Pacific Ocean - ETNP201406SV199 (SPAdes) (version 2) | ecosystem: Environmental > Aquatic > Marine > Oceanic ... | reverse complement strand
GCTCACTAGCTTCCATAGATGAATTGAAGTGAAACTTATTGCGTATCAGAATCCGGTGACCGCCAACACCGCAAATTTTACGCACAGAAGAGCCGAATGGATTAGCCGGTGCAACTCCCCAACTCGATTCTCCGCCCAGCTTGTTGACTTCATCCATGCTCATGGCGCGGGTCATGGAGGCATATAGGAAAATGTGCATCAGCCTGCTCTGCATGAAACCAAAGCTCTGAAGGTGTCCATTGACACTCAGAATCACCTTGGACGCCTTAACAGAGCCTTTGGGGGTTCTTGCCTGCCAAATTCCATTTGTGCGTTTCAGAGCGATTACAGGTGTTTTTTCGTAAATATCCACTTTTTCGGACATCCCCCGCGCAAAACCCCGAGTATATGCGGCAGCTTGAATGGTGACTGTTTTGGGAGTTAACAGACCGCTCAGGTAATACTCACTTCCGGTGATACGCTGCATCTCAGCGGCATCGAGCCATGTTGATGCTTCACCCATGACTTTCAAATGTTCGACGTATTCCCGGTTATGCCGGTCTCCGGATTCACTGGCGGCCGCGTTTATTTTTCCACAGGGATTAAAGACTTCCTGCGTGAATCCGTACTCTTCAGCAGCTTCTGCCGCAAAGTCAATGGCGTAACGATTTTTCCTGGTTTGCAGAACATCCTGTACAACCGCCCCCGCATAACTGTCTGTGCTGATATCATGGGGTAAATCGATCATAAAGCCGGTATTACGTCCGGAACTTCCCTCACCGATACGGATTGAATCCAGTAGGACAATACTTTCATTTTCACGAAGTTGACTTAGTCGTCTTGCGGCAGCCAAGCCCGCGAATCCTGCGCCAATGACCAGCCAGTCCGCAGTAATATCTTCCTCCAATACACGCTCTGGCTCAGGTTTCGGAAGAATCGCGTACCAACCGGAAACACCGGGATTTCCGTGACGAGTGTTTTTAACCTGAATTTTCAACGACATCGTTTTTTTGCTAGAGTCATTTAGTAAAATATATTACGTAGGTGAGAGAAAATTTTTCGCACCTAGCTGTAAGTTTACATCTTCAAGTGTTGTTTAGTTCAGGAAATTGTAGAAGTTAAACATCCACGATGATCTTGGATATTTCAGATTCCAGGGTGCGAATCACCTTTTCAAGTTCACTCATTTCTTCAGTTGTCAACGGCTGCAATGGAAGACGAGGTAGTCCTGGTCTGAGACCGGCAAGTTCACAACCGTATTTGACACTTTGCACGAATTTTCCGCCCTGCTCCAAAACACGCATCAGCGGTAGCATGGCCGACATTATTAGACGTCCTTTTGTGTAATTACCTTCGAGTACACATGCTTCATACAAGGAAATGTGTACTTTCGGTAAAAAGTTGGAACCTGCGCAAACCCAGCATTTTGCTCCCCACACAAAATATTCCAGTGCCTGATCGTCCATACCGCAGCACAAACCGATGTTCGGATAGTCGTAAGCCAGGAGGTGAACACGATTGATGTCTCCCGAACTTTCCTTGATACCGTAGAAATTTCCGGATTTACCAACTTCATTCAGGAATTCTTCACCCATGTTGGTTCCGGTACGTCCAGGATAGTTATATAGCATAATCGGCATATTCGCGGCCTGGTCGATCTGTAGTGCGTGTTTGGCGTTTTCCAGATCGGTCGGTACCGCATAAGGAGGTGAATTAACCAGCAGAAAGTCCGCACCGGCTTTTTTGGCTTCTAAGGCAAACATTACACTATCCTGTGTGCGTGTTGCTCCTGTACCCACCATCAGCAAAACACGCTTATTGATAACCTCACTGGAGAAGTTCATCAACTCAATACGCTCCTCATTGGTCTGCGCATAATATTCTCCGGTAGAACCACCAACTGCAATGCAGTGTACGCCGGAACTAATCAGAAACTCCACCACTTCGGCAAAAGCATCCTTGTCAATGGCACCGTCCGCTGTATGCGGTGTGATGATCGGTGTATAAATTCCTTCAAATTTCATAGTTCTCCTCATGTTTGTCCGTTCGTTATCATGATTATCAAATGAACCGAATAAATGCAACTGCAAACAATAATAAATTATTAAAGGGAGCTTCTAAAAACTCCCTTTTCAAGTCATCTCACATTAACAAGAACCTTTAGCATTTAGTCGATTTAGCGGAGTCTAAACCTAAAGCATGTAAGAAATCCTCTTTCCTTCGACAGACTCAGGACAAGCGAATCCGTTCAGGGAATGGTTATCAGAGTTGCCCTAAACTGAAAAAAATATATTACTCAGATCTTTCTGAAGCCTGAAAAAATCATAATTACGGAATTTGTAATTTCAAGCAAAACATTAATTCTTAATAATATTAGTAATATATCTAATTCATGATTCACTGCTTTACTCGAATTGATATGATTATATTGCTTTTTAATGTTTCGGCATATTTCAAAGTTTTGCTCACTATTGATGAGTCAAGCATTCACAGATTGATTATTTAGTCAATACTGAGGATAATTGCTGTGAGAATTTTTTGATATTCCTGCAAAAAGTCAGTTGATTCACAAACTGAGCTGCTAATAATCAAACTCCGTTCTTCATTTTTTGAATTTTAAAATCTAAACATTTTTTCCCAGAAATACACGACAAATGGATTGGCTACAAGCCCTCGTTCTGGGCATCGTTCAGGGATTGAGCGAATTTTTACCTATCAGCAGCACAGCACATTTACGCATAGTCCCGCACCTGCTTGACTGGCCTGACCCCGGAACTGAGTTTTCCGCGGTTATTCAACTTGGAACTCTGGTTGCGGTGATACTGTATTTCCGTCAGGACGTCTGGCAGCTTTCAACAGCGGCAATCGAAAGTTTGATTAAACGTGAACCGCTGGGCACAACGGAATCACGCATGGCATGGAGTATTGCGGCAGGGACTATTCCGGTGGTGGTTTTAGGTTTAGGATTTAAGGATTTCATCAAATACGAAGCCCGTGAACTCTGGGTGATTGGAACAGCACTCATCGTACTCGCCATTTTTCTTTATCTTGCCGAAAGACTTTCTCCACGCAACCGTGACATCAAACAATTAAGTTTTTTACAAATTCAATGGATAGGACTTACACAGGCATTGGCCCTTATTCCCGGCTGTTCCCGCTCCGGTTCCACCATCATGGGTGGGTTGATGGTCGGTTTAAACCGAGAAGCCGCGGCCAGATTTTCATTTTTGCTGGGATTACCTGCAATTTTTGGCAGCGGGCTTTATGAATTGAAGGAGTTGATTGAACTTGGAATCAGCAGTGCCGGTTATTTAAATTTAGCAGTTGGAATCTCAGCTGCTTTTGTAACAGGTTACCTATCGATCGAGTTACTGCTACGCTTTCTCCGCAATCACGGTACTCTCGTTTTTGTAATTTATCGCATTGTAATTGGAACAGGAATTTTACTGTTTCTGGTTTAGAGATTATTTTTTAGAATATCATATGCTGCATTTTGAAGTTAAATTTTTCTTTTTACTGATCAGCCTCTGGACAGTTGCGCTTTCACCTTTGCAGGCGACAGTGGACAGGATTGAACAGTCCGTTTTTCGCATCACAAATTTTCAGCAAAGTCCGGACTGGCAGTCACCGTGGAAATTGAAACCCACCGGCAGAGGGCAAGGCAGCGGATTTTTGATTAAAGATGATTTGATTTTAACAAATGCTCACGTTGTCAGTGATTCACGGATGCTGCTCGTCAATAAAATTTCGAGTCCGGAACCTTTTTTAGCAGACGTCGTAGCAATTGCTCATGACTCGGATCTCGCATTGTTGAAAGTACGTGACTCTAAATTTTATTTAAATTTAATTCCGCTCAAACTGGGAGGTGTTCCGGAATTACGCAGCAGAGTCCGGGCTTATGGTTATCCAATGGGCGGTCAGGAACTTTCAAGAACTGAGGGCGTAGTCTCACGCATTGAGTTTGGCACATATGTACATCCGGGAATTGATTCGCATTTGCTCGTACAAACTGATTCTGCGATAAATCCCGGCAACAGCGGTGGACCTATTACGCAATCCGGAAAAGCAATTGGGGTCGCCTTCCAGTCTAATTTACGACTGAACGATGTAGGTTATTTTATTCCAGTTCCGCTCATCACACGTTTTCTGGATGATATGAAAGACGGAAAATACGATGGAGTTCCGGAAATAGGCGTTGAAACCAGCTCACTGATTAATCAGCATTATCGACGTTATCTTGGACTTCCGGAAAACACTGCGGGTATTCTTGTTGATCGGGTTGTCCCACGCTCTTCCGCAGAAGGAGTGATTAAAACCGGTGATGTACTGACAAAAATTGAAGACATGCAAATTGACGCTGCAGGCATGGTGAATTACGGCGAACAGCAAGTCACATTTTTCATCGAAGCAGAAAACCGGCAAATTGGAGATTTACTCAAGATTCAAGTCTGGCGCAATGGTAAATTCCATGACCTCAGTCTAACCCTCAAAGCCGCGCCTTTCGGCGTTGAAATGCGTAACAGTTACGATGAATTACCGGAATATCTGATTTTTGGCGGCCTGATTTTTATTGCCCTGAATCGCAATTATATCCATTCACCGGGAAATGTAACACCACCTCTGGCCTATGAACACTGGTACCGTGAGCTTGAACGTCCACGCACAAGAAAGGATCAGGCTGTCTTAATTTCACGGGTTCTGCCAAGCTCTGTCAACAGCGGATATACTAATTTGCACAACTTTATCGTCAGTACTGTAAATGGAAAATCAATCAACACTTTGAACGATTTGGACAAAATGCTGAAAGATATGCCGCCGGACACGCGTCACGTTGTCTTTGAAAGTGAATGGCAAAATATGCCTATAGTACTCGATTACAAAAAAAGTCTTGAGCAACAGCAAACTGTGCTGAAACGTTACGGAATTATGGCTGGTTCGAATCTTTCCGGAATGCATATCAAAGGCACTCAATGATAAAAAACACCTTATCTTCTGTTATTTTGGGATGGGCTTTGATCTGTGCAATTTTGCTTTTGCCGCAATTTTTGCAGGCTGAAGTTCCGGCAATCAAACCCTGGTTTAAACAGGCTGTTCTACTGAAATCATATCAACAGTCCTACGACTGGCTGACTCCCTGGGAAAAACGGGAAATCCGGACTCAAACAGGCATGGCACTGGTTGTTCGTTTGCCTGTTTCGGAAAATACTGAATCAGCCGGAACGGTCGACAAACAAGTCTTACATCTGCTGACAACCGCAGAAATGGTGGCGGACGCGACTCTTCTGGAAGTGACGCGTAAAGACATCCGACAACCTTTTCAGGCTAAACTTGTGCTCATGGACTATGCAGCAAATCTGGCCCTGCTGAACATCGAAGATTCAAATTTTTGGGACGGCTTGAATCCGATAGACTGGTCACCAGTAAAATCCAAGTCAAAAGCTGATGATGAAAATGTTTACTCATTGAATATAAAATCTGTTCAAGAATGGGAAGTTGAGTCAGGCACAATCCAACTCATGGCTGTGGGACACCGCAGAGTCAGCGATGCGTGGTTAGCGCTGCTGAAACTGAGCGGTGTTTCAAAAAGCGGACAGGGATTTCCGCTGCTGCAGGATAATGAAACTGTAGGAATAATCCTTGAGGCAGGTAAAGGAGAAGCGAAGGCAATTCCTACGCAAATGCTGCTTGAGTTTTTAGCACATGCAGGCAGTGGTTCCTACAAGAGTTTAGCACATCGTGGTTTTAGCTGGAGCAGACTACCGCAACGCAGCACAGCCGATTTTTTTCAAATTCCACCGGAACTTCCGGGAATATGGATCAACCGGGTTTTGCCTTACGGTACAGGTTCTGACGTTTTACAGCGCGGGGATTATTTGACTAAAATAGGCAAATGGCCACTTTCACATGATGGCAAAATAAAACATCCGGAATGGGGACTTTCGCTCTTTGATCTGCTTTTTTTGGATCAGCTTAAAGTCGGAGATTCATTGGAACTTGAACTGATCCGTGATGGAAAAGCCTTAGTTTTGCAGACAAGAGTTTCTGCCTATGAAGAAAATGGACGAACTGTGCCCTTGAAAAGAGTAGGACATCCTCCACGTTATGTGATTCAGGGTGGATTTTTATTTCAGGAATTGACCTTGAATTACCTCTCCATGTGGGGAGCAAACTGGAGATCACGTGCGCCTGTACGTCTACGTTTGTTTTTGGAACAAAATAAGACTGTGTTGATGGATGACAATTATAAAAACGTGAAAGGTGAGTCTGCATCCCAAAATACTGAGTCTGAACCGCGTGTTGTTCTAGTGACGCAGGTTATCCCTGATGAAATCAACATTGGTTATCAAAAACTTTCAAATGCCATTGTCCTGCGGATTAACGGACAGGAGATACGACGCCTGAAAGATGTTGGCAAAGCGTTTTTGAATCCTGAAACAGAATTTCACCGCATTGATTTTCTGCCGGGTTCCGACCGACTGAGTGTTATTTTACCTGTTGCAGAGCTCAAGCAGTCAAATCAACGAATAAAAAACAATTTCCGTATTCCGAAACTTAAATCATACTAAGCAATAAAAATCATTCTTCTTTAATATAATTGCCCTTTAGTTCAGAAATTAATATACGATGAAAATTCTTGCCCGCGATCATAAGCAGTTAAATACTTATCTGAAAGCAGCCAGTCAGTGGATAGGCGAAGAAACTCTACGCTGCTTTCCGGACGGTGAACCAAAAGAGTATCTTTATGATCTAATGCGTGACTATCCACAACGTGGAGGAAAACGCTTCCGTCCTGCATTGGTCCTGCTCTGTTGTGAATTATTCGATGGTGATCCGGAAGACGCTCTGACTTCTGCAGTAGCCCTAGAGTTATTTCATAATTTTGCACTGGTGCATGACGATATCGAGGACGAATCTTTGCTGCGCCGCGGGAAACCGACTTTACATCTCCAACACGGGATTGCTCTTGCGTTAAATTCCGGAGATGCTCTGCTGGGCCTAGTACATGAAACTCTGCTAAATAACCACTCAAGATTGTCAAGTGCACTTTCTTTGCGGATTCACCGGCATTTGAACAATGTCATGCGGGCAACTTTTGAAGGACAGGCACTCGATATCGGCTGGGTAGCAAAAAGGTCTTTTCCTGACCGTGCAGAATACCGAGAAATGATCGGCAGGAAAACAGGCTGGTATTCCGGAAGGGGGCCTTGTCAGTGTGGAGCATTGATTGCCGATGCTGTGGAGTCAGAACTGGAAACAGTCGGTAGTTTTGGAGAAGCGATTGGTATCGGTTTTCAGGTTCGTGATGATTTGTTGAACTTATCAGAAAAAAGTGAAAATGAGGCTCCAAGCGCTGGTGCCGGAGGTTATGGAAAAGAGCGAGGTGGCGACATCGCTGAAGGAAAGCGCACTTTAATCACTATCGAACTGCTGGAGCGCCTATCGGAAACAGATGCGGAGCGTGTTCGCAGTATTTTATTAGCAGAACGAGAACAAGTCTCAGAGGCTGATATAGACTGGTGTATAGCCCGTGCTGAAAGTACAGGTGCATTGGATGCTGCTGCAGATTACTGTCAAAAACAAGCCGTTCTGGCTTCATCCGCTTTGAAAAAACTCCCCGAACATCCCGCCAAAGCATTGCTTGGAGAACTTGTTGACTATTTGACAATAGACCGAAAAGCTTAAGCAAGACTAAAAAAAGAATCGACTTATCATCATAATACTGATAAAAATGGGAGTTAGCTTTTAATCTGTATATTTTATAGCTTGCTCAAAACAATGCGGATCACATGGCCCGAACAGAAGAAAATTTGTTTAATCTGCTAGCTCTACCGGTTAGAACTATAGGTTATGAACTGATAGATATCGAATTTAACCGGCATGGTTCTGAGCAAACAATACAGTTATTTATTGATAGTCCGCTCGGAATCGGGATGGATGACTGTGTAGCTGTTAACCAGGTGGCTATGGAAGTCCTGGGTAGTGATGATCCTATTTTTGAAACGAATACTCTGGAAGTTTCGTCACCCGGAATTTTCCGTAAATTAAAAACACCTGAACACTTTAAGGCTTTCAAGGGGCAGCGTATTAAGGTACGGCTGCAGCAAAAGATACAGGGAGTCAAGAACGCAGTCGGTATGCTTGAAGAGTGTTCTGAAGAGGAAGTACGCTTAATTCTGGAAACAGACGGCTCAGAATTAGTAATTCCGCTTTCGCAAATTACAAAAGCGAACCTAGAACCAATCTTGGATTTTTGACTGTCTGATAGAATTATTGAACGAAAACGTACAACAAAAAAGGTAAATTTTGAAAGAGAACTTATTTGAAATCATCAAGGACTTTTCCAAAGAGAAAGGTTTGGACCACGAAGTTGTGATTAAGTTGGTTGAAGAGTCACTGATACAGGCAGCTCAACGTAAACTTCCGTATAACGAAATTGAGGGTCAGATTGATGAAAAAACCGGTAAAATAATCTTATCACATTTTAAGGAGGTTGTTGAAATAGTAGAAGACTCAAACAACGAAATTTCGGTAGAAGATGTAGAGCAAATTGATCCGAATGCAGGTCTTGGTGATGAAGTTGAGTACGAAATAAGTGATCGCGAATTTTTACGCATTGCGCATTCTACGCGTCCAATCATTTTTGGCAGTTTAAAAGAAGCAGAACGGCAAATGGTCGTTTCTACTTTTACTGACAAGATTGGCGAGGTTTTAACCGGAAACGTAATACGTGTGGAACCAAACGGCCGTATAGCCTTCAGTTTTCAAAATAAAGTAGAAGCATATTTATTCAGACGTGAGCAAATTTACGGTGAAAATTTCACTTTTGGGGACCATGTTCGCGTCTTATTGCTCGATGTAAATGACAATCCCCATAAAGATTCTCAACTAACGATTTCAAGAACACATCCAGGCTTACTGATTAAGATGTTTGAAATGGAAGTACCTGAAATTTTTGATGGCATTGTCAAAATCGTCAATGCTGCCAGAGAACCTGGTCGCAGAGCAAAAATATCAGTTTATTCCACAGATGAAGATGTGGATCCCGTTGGTTCATGTGTAGGTATGCGGGGTAGTCGTGTACAGACAATTGTCAATGATTTGAATGGTGAAAAAATTGATATTGTACGCTGGAGTGAAGACATAGATCAATATACTTGTAATGCACTTGCACCTGCGGAAATAGAGAGTCTTGAAATTGACGAGGAAGCAAATCAAATAGATGTGATTGTCGCTCAGAATCAACTTTCTCTGGCAATTGGTCACAAAGGGCAGAACGTTCGGCTTGCATCAAAATTAATCGGCTACAAAATCAATATCGTTGCCAATGAGGAAGAAGAACTTTCCATTGACGAACAGTTGGAAAAAGAATTAGCTAAAACTAAAGAAAACGATGAAAGTAGTCCGGAAGCTGCTACTGAAGTTGAAAGTCCGGCAGAGGAGCTTGCTGAAGAAACTGAAGTCCCCGCAGAAGAAGCGGAGGCGCCTGTTGAGGCTGAAGAAAGTGAAGTTGCTGCTGAAGTTGAAAGTCCGGCAGAGGAACTAGCTGAAGAAACTGAAGTCTCCACAGAAGAAGCGGAGGCGCCTGTTGAGACTGAAGAAGCTAAAGCTGTAGAGGAAAAAGTAAAAACTAAGGCTAAAGCTGGGACAAAAGCTAAAGCTGGGACAAAAGCTAAAGCTGGGACAAAAGCTAAAGCTGGGACAAAAGCTAAAGCTGGGACAAAAGCTAAAGCTGGGACAAAAGCTAAAGCTGGGACAAAAGCTAAAGCTGGAACAAAAGCTAAAGCTGGGATAAAAGCAAAAGCTGGGACAAAAGCTAAAACTAAGGCAAAATCAGAAGTTGAAGCAGAATCATCAGAACCAAACAGCTAAAACAGCACGTGGTAGAAACAATTGGACCTGTAGCAATAAACAGTAGAAATAAATAAAGG
>Ga0208132_1001461_pt1 | contig 9916 bp, 5 predicted proteins | sample ETNtaG_16_FD_185785 | JGI IMG/M metagenome (GOLD analysis project Ga0208132, IMG submission 185785) | Marine microbial and viral communities from oxygen minimum zone, Eastern Pacific Ocean - ETNP201406SV199 (SPAdes) (version 2) | ecosystem: Environmental > Aquatic > Marine > Oceanic ... | reverse complement strand
CCGTCGGCCCGGAGATTGATCTGCATCCCCTCTACCAGGGTGATCCATTCCTCCAAAGACACTTCAAACGGGCCGGCAACCTGTGTCGGCGCCTGAATGGTCTGAACCGGAGCCAGGGAAAACTTTGGCGGTCCTCCCTGCTGCTGACGTTTCTGCAGATCTTCCCGGCGCATCTTAGCAAGATTCTCAGGGGTGTTGATGTCCACCTTCCCTTCATAAACCAAAATCTGGCTTTCTTTATCTCCGGCGTTGGCACGGTACTTTGTTCCACGGATGGCCGCCACGGCTGTGGGTGTTCTTACAGCCACATTCTTTTTTTCGCCGAAAGCGGCAGTAGCGGCAACCCACACTTTCCCCTTATTGAGGTTGGCGTTGAAGTCTTTTTTCATTGGGGTGACGCTCGCTTCTGTCAGTTCCAGTTCGGAGTTTTCCGCAATCCGAACTTTGCCGCCACCGTTGAGTGTAATCTCAGCACGTGACTTGGGCTTAGTCCGCACCTTGTCTCCCGAAAAGACAGGCTGCCTCACTTTTGCACGTGCCCAGTCGGTTCCGCCGGCCGACTGTACTTCCACAATCCCGAGAGGTAGGGTGATCTTACCAAATTCCGTAGCTGCCGGCCTGAACGCCAGCAAAGCACCTACTAAAGTGGCGGCAGTTAGAACTGACATGTGCCTGAATCTCATCTGTTTCCTCCTAGGGAGAAAATAAGCTTTGTGGACGAAGTTGACAAACCACATTTAACAGTAACTTGAGAAAGTTTCATCACTATATTGCCATTGAACCACTCTCATTTCATATGAAATCGACCCGCTGTTTTTTCATTATTGTGCTGATGGCGTTGGCCAAGATTGGACTAGCCCAGGTGCGTGAAGTGTCTATCTCCTACGATGGCGTTCATGGATATGACTCGGCATTGGGACAGGTTCTGGAATGGAGTAGTCTGAAGGAAGAACCCCGCGTCCGATCATCTGACAAACCGCCTGAAGGGCTTCGCTTGCGGTGGCTCGGCACATCGGGGTTTGAATTGGGAGACAACAAGACGACAATCCTCATTGATCCGTTCGTTTCGCGACCCCGCGTCAGTAATCCCTTTGCTCCACTGATTATTGATACCACAGCTGTGGATGAACTCATTCTGAAACCGATGGGCGACCGAAACGTAGATGCTATCCTTGTGAGTCATGCCCATGCTGATCACGTTATGGATGTTCCTCTCGTACTTTCAAGATCCACAACAACAGATCACAGTCCACTACTCGTGGGGGATCCTAACACAGTAGCTTTGGTGGAAAGTTATCATCTTTCGGCGGAAACACGTCTCCTGACATTTGATGACGGTGTGGTGCACTACTTAATCGGGAAGTTTGGAGACTTTACAGTAGAAGCTGTCCGGTCGCTTCACCCACAGTACAACTTTCTCCCGTGGCGGGGCCCTGAAGGAGAGATTGAAGGTCATCCCCCGTTCACCGGGTTTGACTACCTCTCCTACCGGAATATTGCCATCGCTTATGTTATTTCATACAGGGGATTGAAATTCGTTTTCTGCGATGGAGCAATCCTCCAAAACCTCCAGAAAATCGGGGAGGCAGATCTGCTCGTTTTGGGAATCCCGGTGAGGAAGAACAACACCATTGCTGACGCCCTCGCAGCCCTCCGCCCCAGTTTTTTCATCCCGACCCATTACGACGACTTCTTCGTTCCGTTCCATGAGATGGGCCAGTTTGATGTTACCATCGGCCTGGATGAAATTCAGCTTCTCGATTTCAGCCAATTCGGAAAATTTTTTGAGGAGTTCCCCGGCTATATAAAAAAAGCCCGGAGCAATTTACCTGCCGAGTCACAATCGTTCTTCGATCCCAGGCTGAGGATCCTGAAACCGCTCACCTACTATTCTCTGGAAAGCCTCATCTTGAAATAAAAAAGCCGCCCCGGAATCCGAGACGGCTTTAAAGGCCCTGCCATCCGCTAAACCTATTTCAACATAATCAGTTTCCGGGCATCCTGGAAAATTGCTTTGCCGCCACTGAAGGCTTCCATTCGGTAGAGGTAGACACCGGTGGACATCATTCCACCAGCACTGTTCCGGCCATCCCAGATTAGGGCGTGGTTACCGGCTCCGTATGCCTGGCGGTTTGCAAGGGTGGCAATCTCCTGGCCCAGAATATCGTAGACAGCAACAGAAACGAAACTTTCCTCAGGCAAGCTGAAACGGAGCGTTGTAACAGCGTTGAACGGATTTGGGAAATTCTGTGACAGCTGGTAATCAGCAGGAACCAAATCGTAGGCATTCATAGCACCTTGCGTGAAAGCAGTTGGACCGGTGATAATCACAAAATCACGGCCTTCTTCATCACAGGCACAGGCAAAATCGTAGGCCGGTTCAGCCCTGAGATCAGTCACCTTGCCAAGAGCCATGTCAATAAGGGCAACGTCCCAATCTGAAGGGAGTGATTCTGTCCATTCAAAGTCAAGTGATACAACACCTTCCTCATTGGTCTTCACGATAAAAGGCCATTCATGCCCGTCGGCGGAAGAACTGTGCACATCTGTGCTGTAGAAACCACCACGTTCATCCCAGTGGGTGTTGTCAAAAGCAACTGAGATGTAGTTGCCGATGACCGGCGGCTCGTGACGGTCGGCGGTGTCCCAAGTTTCAGACGCGTCGGCCATGACGCCAAAAATATTTTCTCTGTCATCCACACCGTTCACATGGGCAATGATGTTCCCTTTCCAGTCGAAAGGTTCGGCGGCTGATTCCCTTGCAAGGGCAAAGCCGAAGTCATAGCCTATCTCAATAGAGGTGGATGAGTATGCGTATACCCAATAGCCGTCACCGGGACTCATGGTGGTCGTCGTAGAATAGCCGCTACCGGAATAGCGGTAGAAGGACGGTTCCACAGTCCCATCTTCCGTCCCATAAATATTGGGAGTGAAGTAATAGGGTGAGCCGACCTGATTCCATCCCTGGCTGAGTGAAACGGAAACGGGCTCAAGGTCCGTAGAGTGTCCAGAACCACCTGTTAGTTGCCATGAATCCAGTGTTATAATCCAGTAGGCCTCGCCAGGGTTCAAGCGGGCAACCCCCGTTTCATTATAGTCGGAGCCGTTCCACCTGAATGTCCTGAACTCAGTGGCATCAATAGATCTCTCTTCACCTGTGAGATTAGCAACTAAGCCATCAAGGACAGACGTCTTGCTGTCGAGTTGTCCCGGTGCGGAGATCATCCGGTATACCTCAGGGCTGGTAGAGCCGATAGGGATTTCGTCGAAAGAAACCTCGATGGACAGTGGGTCTGACTCCAAGGTCTGCATTGCAAAATCTTGAACAGAAAAATACCCCACGAGTCCTTTGTTGGTCATATCGCTACCGGGAATGGTACCTTCCCAATCGTACGTCATATTCCAGCCTCCATCAGAACTACCGTCTAAGTCAATTGATCTGAGGGAGGTGCTACCACCAATCATATACTTAAACTCGGCGTCTTGAACACCTGTATCTGTTCGGATTTCGACGCTAACCAGAGCGTCCTCTCCTTCATGGGCTACGGAGGGTGATGACATATCCACAATCTCTACTCTGGATTCACCACCGCCGCCGCCTGCGCCTATGTCCAAATGAACCTTTGTATATCCCTGGTTATCAACGAAGAGTCCTTCCATCCCCATTTGAGGTTCACCTTCATCCCACCACCCGTTTTCATTAAGATCAAAAAGCACATCGACCTTGTATGGTCCCGTGTTGGGCCCGATAGAGGGATCAGTAAAGCTTAGCATCCATCCCTGCGAAGGAGATGGTGAGTTTTCACTCCTTCTCTCAGACATTGAGGGTGGATCATTCCAGGTTAGTCCTGGAAACCAGACAGCAACATCAAGCATACCGTTTCCAACACTTTGGTTCAGAATAACTTCTACCTCAATGGTGTTCGACATACCGGGGCCGGGGCCGCCACCGCCGCTATCAAATGCATCCATGGTTTCCCAGGCTCCAGTGCCATCAATCTCACCATGATTTTCATAGCTGGTTTCATCATTAATGAAATTGCCGCCCATCTCATCAAGATGCCACAGCATGACCGTCTGGTCCGTGGGGTCATAACGCTGGTCGGGGGGCTTGAAATCGCCTCCGGTGTGACGCCTATCCAGCGAGAAGTGAACCTCGTCCATGGTATAGGCTGATGCTTCACCACCGGCGCCCTGTGACCTGGTCCCGAACTTAAAGGGTTCAGGGGAACTGTGGAGTGCTCCGGCGGCCTGTTTAGGAGCTGACATCATGTCCATACCACCGTAAAAATAGATGGACAGGTCGGTTCCGTTGGATTCAACATAGACCCAGTTAAAACCGTTCACATTCACGTTCGAAGGCGCTAAACGCAATTCCAAAGGTTGATCACTGGTTGTATAGGGTTCAGCATGAAACTGAAAAACCATATCAGGGGCACCACCGCTCTGATCATAAAAGGACTTGAGATAGATGTCTTTATCTTCAGAGTTTGCTTCACGGTTTCGTTCGAAATAAACCTGCTCTGTCTGCCAGGTCTCACCGTGGTAGAAGACAAAAAATTCCATGCTCCATTCGGGCGCATTATCTATTTCACCAACATGTACAAATACCCTATCCCCCATTTGGAAATCATAGGAGCCGCCAAAGAGGGCCACAGGAGCCAGTAAGAAAACAAGTGAAACTTTACGAAAAACTTTATTGTATCTGTTAAGCATCTTCATCCCCCCCTAATTGGAACCCGGTTCCGTAGGTGGATCAGGGGGCATAGGCAAATCTCCCGGGCCGGTATCCTTCCCAAGAAGTTCATCCAACATCCCTTCGCTATAAGCGTAGTAGCCACCACCACCAACGGCCACTAGAAGGAGAAGTTTAAAAAACCCGCCACTTTTCTTTTTCGGTTGTTCGGCTTCAGCCACCGGTTCTTCTGCAGCAGGCTGGTCTTCTTCCACGGGAATGCCTGCCAGATCCTTGCACACCAGTTTGAGAAGACCCAGAAGACCTTCCACACCGCCTTGGAAATTCCGGCTGGAGACCTTGCTAATCTCACCGGTACCAACGTCAAACATTCTCACATCCAGGGTCCACATGGTGCCGAGTCTACCTATACTACCCGTTGCCATAGCCTGGACGCCCAGCATTTTTCCCATCTCCACTGCACATTCGGCGGAGGTACACCCCGTCTGCTGAAATCCCTGTTCCTCCAGAAGCATCTCCATCTGGCCCCGTTCCACCACCTGAAATACGCCAACATTAACCATCTCCGAGCGGAGACGATCGGTCAGGGTAGCCGCTTCCATGGCTGAGATGCCCCGGCCTTCAAGATCCATAACAGCAACAGCCAGCCTGTCCTGAGCCTGGACAGCCACAGGGAATGAAAAAAGGAAAACGGTCCACGCGAGAAACAGTGAAAATGATTTCTTCAAAACAGTCATAGTTTTACCTCTCTGGTCTCCTGCTAGAGACAACTTAACAAATTTCCCCAATAAACAGGTGTGATACAACTAACAATAGGTATATCTGAAGTGATTTTCAAGAAGATTAATGCATCCTCTTTAACTGTTGTCACAAGGGGGTCTGAAAGCCGACTGTGGCGATTCCGTTATATCTTGGCCACAATGGTTCAACGGGATTGCGACGCTTCGCTCGCAATGACCTTCTAATTGAGATGTCATCACGAAGGAGGGCTTGTCCGACTGTGGTGATCCCGTCATTCTTGGCCACCTTCCTCGCAATGACCCGGTAATGATGGTCGCAGACCTGGCCATTAAAGGTTCAGTGCTGCACCACCTCTTCCGTCAGGTCACGCCAGCCTGGATTAAAACTTGCAATCAAAGCTTCCTTTTTCTTTCTCGACATATTCTTGATCTGTTTCTCACGAATAATGGCCTCACTCGGAGTTTCAAATGCTTCTACATAGACGAGTTTTTCAATGTTATACCTGGAAGTGAAACTTCGCTTATCTGTTTTTTGACGGTGTTGTTCCAGGCGCCTTCCAATATTGTTTGTAACTCCGGTGTAAAGAACTGTGTTTCTCTGATTCGTCATGATGTAGACACAATACTCGGATTTATTCATAATAGCACTCTTTTAAGAACGGGATTGCGACGCTTCGCTCGCAATGACCTTCTAATTGAGATGTCATCACGAAGGAGGGCTTGTCCGACTGTGGTGATCCCGTCATTCTTGGCCACCTTCCTCGCAATGACCCGGTAATTATGGTCGCAGTGACCGGGAGGTGTTACTTTACCAGAACCAGTTTCCGGCTCTGGGTTTTCAGTGCCTTGCCACCCTTGCTGGCCATGCGGCCGTAGGCGAGGTAAACACCGCTGGCCACAGAGTTGCCGTAACCGTCCTTCCCGTCCCAGATAAAAGTGTAGTACCCTGACGGCCTGAACTCACGCTTCGCCATGACAGCTACACGCTCACCAAGAAGATTGTAGATCTCAAGGTCAATAACGGCATCGTCCTTCAAAGATATGGTGAGGGACGTCTGGGCGTTGAACGGGTTGGGGTAGTTCTGTGACACGCTGTACTCATCAGGGAACAGGTCCACACCGGCACTGTTGGACTGAACAAAATCACGCTGACCGGCAACGAACCGGAGCTTCCGGACAGAGTTGGGCGAGGCTACATCATAAAGATACTCAGGTTTCCATTTAAGGTTCTGGGCGGTCCTGGATGACCGGTCTATAAGAAAAATGTCAAAATCTTCAGGGATACCTGTAAGTCCCTCGAAAATGAGATAGGTGTTAAAGTCAGGATCACCGGAGATCACCTCCATGTCCCACACCTGACCCTCATCTGTGACAGAACGGATATCAGTTGTATAGATGTCGTTATGTTCCTCCCAGTCGTCATGGGGCATCCTCAGGGAGATACCGCCCGGGAGCATGGGAGGCTCATAGCCGTCCTGCCGATCATAACCGTCCAGAGCTGTGTATCTTACACCCACTGTGTTGAGATTATCTGTCCCAAAGCCGTTGTTGGCGCTGATGTCCACCAGCCACTCACCTTCCTCAAGGCCACCGGAACCTTCCCGGGCAAGCCGCATGGACGACCGCGGTTCTATGTAAAGTTTGTTGGCGGTAGCTGACTTGTAGGCAAAACCGTCCCACGGCTTCAGCGTGGAGGCTGACCGCCAGTCACCGTTGTAGGCATAGGCATTGGGATCACCAACCAGGGTGGCGCCTTCATTGGTGGTGATCCTCTCCAGGGGAACATCAAAATCAAAAGGGTTGCCGATGAGGGTCCAGTCACCGCTGTTGAGATTTACCTCAAAAGGTTGGCTGGTACTGGCTGTCTTCCCGGCATCTGTATCTACGGTAATTCCGTCCTGGGTAGTGATAAGAAAATAGGAAAAACCGGGCTGTACATTCACACCAGGGTACTCCTGGTAATTTCCGCCGCCGCCGTAGCCGTAGAAACGCCAGATGGTATTATCGTAGGCGCCCAGGTCGTCTTCAAGAATAGCCGTGGCACTGCCGTTATCAGGGATAATAGGAAAACTGATAAGCTGATAGTTGGTCACTTCCTTACCGGCGGGGACACCGGATGGCCAGCGGGCGTTGCTCAACTGGCCGTCACCGGGTATGGTGACAATAATAGCGTAAGAACCTTCAGTTGGATGAGTGGTTATGTTGCCGGCAATATCTGACGCCTCAATATAATACTCAAGACCCTCCGTAGTAATATCTGTACCCGGTATGGTATAGCCACTGGAGAGAAGATCGAAGGGACCGTTCCACTGGTCCTCACCACCAAACCTGTGGAAAAGCTCAAGATACATAACACCGGAGCGATTATCATCGACGCCGGCACCAATGGTTACGGACTGGCCCAGGGTGGCCGTTGGCACCGGGGAGTGGGAGACGGTGGGTGGCTCTCTGTCAATATTGATGGTCCATTCGTCGGATTTTCTGATATTCCCCGCATGATCAACAGCTTCCACGTACCAGACAATGTCTTCCTGAGGCAGAACCTTGTCTATCTTGAAACTGTGAACATCGGGATCAGTACCGCCCGGATAGGGATCCACACCGTAAACCTCACCCCCTACATGAAGATCGAAGTGTGCGAGCCCTGAGGTTTCGTCAATAGTCTGGTCCCACTCGAAAACAGTTGTGTCCTGGTTGTTCCATCCACCGGGAGAGATGAGGTCAAAGTCATAGGGCGCCTCATCATCCCACATGGCGTGCACTTCAGCGGAGTTGGCTTCATCAGACTGCTGGAATACGTCCTGCAGCCACACCTTGATGGTAAAATCGCCGTTATAAGGCGCATCCCCTTCCAGTTTATTGACGTTCGGTTGAGGAACGAAAAAAGGTTCTTCATTCTCATATCTTAACCAGGCGCCCTCTATGTCATAGACCCACTCCGGGTTGTTCCACTCTATGGTAAAATTGTTATACTGTGTCCAGCCGTGTCCAGCCGTGGGGAGTGATACTGATATTCACAGGTGCCGGCGGCGGCGCCTCTACCTTCTGACCCACGAAGAAACTGGCGGACTCAACGGGAATATTCCCTGTCAACAGGGCCCTTACCCTGAACTGAAAACCAGTGGGCGTATCATTGGCGGCCTTAACCGTAGCTGTGGCAATACCGCCTGTGGTCGTAGCGTCACCGGACTCAACAGTTACATATGAAGAGTCAGGAGCGATCTTCCACTCCACGGATGAGCCGTCCTCAATGGCAGTACCGTCCCACTCCTTCGCTTCCAGCTGGACCTTAAGAGTGGCACCGGGATCAACAGTAGTCCCCTCTTCAGGTGTAAAGGTGATCTGCAGACCGGCACCCTGCTCGTAGGCACCTACATCAGGCGGCGTCTCCGGCGGCACGGGGCGCTGCTTGCCGGTGATATCCTCGGTGGGGGCGGTAAACCCCTCAAACTCAAGGGTGCCCCGCTCAATGGACTCACTGAAACGGTGGAGTGAATAATCACCGTTCATGGGATCTGAAAAACCGGGATCGGCCTCAAAATCGTTGGGACCACCCCAGGAACCCTTGTATTGATCAGCATACTGGATAAGATTATGATCAGAGTGCATCGCACGATTGTCGATAGAGGCTACAATATTTTGCTCCCATTCTCCAGGTTGATCAGGCCCTTCAGCGGAGTTGCCGTAAATAATATTGTTGAAAAGGATATAACTGCTATTGGCCCCTCCGTCCGGGTTATCATATGTCCCCCATAATACCATGGCGCCACCCCCGGCCGAGATTCCTTGGTCCCCAGAAGCGTAGGCTCGGTTATTGACAAATGTTGAGTTGATAATCGTTGATGTTACCCCTTCGTTTCTCTGCTCACCTTTCCCCCATAATACCATGGCGCCACCATAAACATTCAGACACCAATCGTTGCCCTGATCATCTGTGCCGCACTGGCCATTTTCAACTCTCGCTTCATTGTCAGCGAACAGGCAGTTCACAAAGTTTGTCCTTCCCCACCACACACCCACGGCTCCCGCGGAAGCAAGAAACTATGGCGCCACCATAAGCATTCGGACACCAATCGTTACCCTGATCATCTGTGCCGCACTGGCCATTGTCAACTCTCGCTTCATTGTCAGCGAACAGGCAGTTCACAAAGTTTGTCCTTCCCCACCACACAGCCACGGCTCCCGCGGAAGCACTGTAGATATTGTTGCCGCTTGTATTGTTTCCATCAACTTTGGCTCTATTGCGTATAAATGAACAGCGGCTGAACTCAATCAGATTATCAGAATACACGTCTACCAAAACTGCACCTGCTTGACCACCGCTGGATCCATCATTGTTATTCCAGTATTCAGCCAGGTTCTCAATGAATACACAATCAATAAATTTTGCTTCGACATCACCGGTTATGTGAACAGCTCCACCTTGCCTGGCATGGTTTTCTCTGAACAGAACATTGCTGACCTCAACCGAAGCATCATT
>Ga0208132_1001459_pt1 | contig 9920 bp, 5 predicted proteins | sample ETNtaG_16_FD_185785 | JGI IMG/M metagenome (GOLD analysis project Ga0208132, IMG submission 185785) | Marine microbial and viral communities from oxygen minimum zone, Eastern Pacific Ocean - ETNP201406SV199 (SPAdes) (version 2) | ecosystem: Environmental > Aquatic > Marine > Oceanic ... | reverse complement strand
ATCCATTAATAATCAGAGGAAAATATAATGAAGGCAAAAAATAGAGATTGGTTAAGAAAATGGCATAGAGATATAGCCTATTATTTTTTGGGAATGATATTATCATTTGCAATATCAGGTATCGCTTTAAACCACCGCACCACTTTCAACTCCAGGAGCTACATCTATCAATCAGAGCCTTTGCAAATCACCCTTGATAAAAACGCTACCGATATTGATGATGATTACGTTCGAACTCTTCTTCCTATGGTTGGTATCGAAAATGAGTACCGTTCTTTTCGTATGCGAGATAATGAATTAAGGATTTATTACAAAGATGCCCAAGCCAATATTGACATCAACTCAGGGCGGGGAGAGAGAGAGTTCCTTAAAAAGCGGATATTACTGGCAGAAATTGCCGATTTACACCAAACAACAAATGAATGGTGGATATGGTATTCCGATATTTTTGGTGTGGCTATGGTCTGTCTTGCGTTGTCAGGTGCATGCATCGTTTCCGGGAAAAACAGTTTTAAAAAGCGGGGCTGGTGGCTGACACTTATTGGATTCACTTTTCCACTCATATTCTTGATATTCTTGATTTAAAGGCCAGGTTAAACCGGCTTTAAAATAAAAAGGGCTCCGTATGGAGCCCTTTTTCGTTAACTAAAGATCAGAAATCAGATTGTGTAAATCCCTATCTGGTTAGATTGGGTATCTGATTTTTTAGACATATGATATTTTAAAACCGAACCGTTAAACCACCCAGTATAGTCATTCCCGTAAATCCAAACTGGTTTACCTCCCAAGGATATTCAAACCTACCACCCAGGTCAGCCTCAAAATCACCTTTTGTGTTGATTTTATCGGGATACACGTCACCCAGATTATTGACCACTAGACTTAAACCAAGCATCTCATTAATTTGATAACTCAGGTACAAATCCGTCAGCATTTTTGCGGAAAACGTCTGGTCGGTTTTGTCGTCATAGTCCAGCGAGGCATTGCCTGCGGCATGTCTCCAAGTCACCTCTCCAAACCTTGTGTTATTAAGTGCTATGGACAGGCCTCCCATATTGTAAGTAAGACCAATCGTTGCCTTTTGTGCCGGTCGGGCAGTTTCGATCCTCGATTGTTCTTTACGATCAAATAGATCCACACCTGCTGCAGTAATAGGGGCAGGAGTTGCAATGGCACCAACAATTTCTGTTTCATTGACGTTTGCAGCCAGGTTGACATCTAGCGTTCCAGGCCCCAATTTCATACCGGAATAGCTTACAACAATATCCATACCGCTGGTTTTGGTATCTACGGCATTCGTAAAGAATTTTAGACTGGTGATATTTGCTGCAGTCAGTATTTTATAAACCTGGGTTGTCTCATCACTGGAAGCAATACTGCTTGAATACACAATGCGATCATCCACAGAAATATCATAATAATCAAACGAAGTGTATAATCCCTGCATGGGTTTGAATGCGAAACCAAAGGTCATATTGAAAGAATTTTCTTCCTTCAGTTTATCCACACCAAGAGAAGCGACAATAGCACTTTCGTTGTTATAGGTCCCCTGGTTTGACACTGTACCAGCTGAAAGTAATGTCTGAATATTGCTCATATACATCTGATGCAGTGATGGTGCGCGGAAACCGGTCGAGACAGAACCGCGAACCGATAGATTGTCATCCATCATTTTGTACCGGCCATTTGCTTTCCAGGTTACGCTTGTTCCAAAATCACTGTAGTTTTCAAATCTACCTGCTGCACCGACAAGCAAATCATCAGTCACATCATATTCCACATCGCCGTAAAACCCTATATTTGACCTGCTTTCATTCACTGCATTCTGCTCTTGAATTCCAGGGAAGGATTGTACGCCGCCACCAGTCCAGGAAGCTTCGTCGCCCGCTAGGGCTACAAAGTTATCCAAACGATACTCCATACCTAAACCAAGAGACATTTTGCCGAATGCATTGGCCACGTCCGCATTGGCAACCGTATGACCAAACTCATAACCTCCCGGTTTGAATTCAGTAGGACTGGCCGCACCCAGATCCATGTTCAGGGAATTATTCACAGAATAGTCCACCTTATTTCTACCTGAACTAGCACTCACGTCAAATTGCCAACTGCTCATTGTACCGCGGATACCAGCCGTTAAGGAATTATCTGTAATATCGGTTTCAAATGTTGGTTGAAAACCAATTTTTGGGCCATCAATAAGATTATGACTATCGGAAACCCCAGGCCAGTAAGGAGCTCTATACAGTGCATAACTTTTACCAACTCTATTTGTAAAACCGCCGAACGAATACAACTCCATATCATCATTCAGATCATAGGAACCGTTTAAGAAAAGATCCATAGTGGTCATATTGGGAATCCCTATATGTGTACCTAAATCAGGATTTGCCTTTTGCCAATCTGTGTCTCCGGATTGAATTTGCGCCCCTGTAGCAGGAACCCCGGATCCGGGGGTCGCTTCCCAGCCTCCAGCTGCCTGAATTGGTATAGCTCCAATAGCATACAAAAACCCGAAAAGACCATCACCGCCAGGTTCCCCAGCGCGTCTGGTTTCTTCCTGATCGTGATAGGATGCCGTTATATTTAATGAGCCCTTGTCGCCTATATTCATTCCATGGTTTATGTTTGCACCCATGTTGAAACCATCACCTGCATTTTTATGACCGCCTGCGGTCTGGCCGGCTGTTACGTTAACTTCCGTATATTCGACTTTTTCTTTCATAATTACGTTTATAACACCCGCTATGGCATCCGATCCATATTGAGCCGATGCACCGTCTCTAAGAACTTCTACCCGATCAATGGCCGCGGTGGGGATACTTTTCATATCTACGCCGACCTCACCTTTACCCGGGGTATCATTAATGTATATCATAGAACTTGCATGTTTCCGTTTTCCATTGATAAGCACTAAAGTACGGCTGGGTCCAAGCCCTCTTAATTCTGCAGGATCAAAATGAGCAGTGGCATCAGAGATCGTCTGTTGCGAAGCGTTATAGGAAGGCACTTTATAGGATAACATATGATCCAAACCATTCTGACCCGTAGAGTACAGTTCTCTAATTTTCAGATTATCGATAGGAACCGGCGACGTTATCACGGTTCTTGGGTTAAAACGCGAACCGACGACTGCCACTCCTTCCTGTCTCAACACGTCTGTTTTAAGAGAAATATTAATCGATGTTGCGCCTTCTTCTACATTAATTTCTTGGGTTACATATCCAATATATGATACCACCAGCACATCTCCTGGATTGGCTTCCAAGGAATAACTCCCGTCATCCAGCGAGGTCGTACCCTCAAAGGTGCCTTGCACGAGGATATTGCATCCTACCAAAGGGTCGCCTGTCTGGGCATCCGTTACCTTTCCTGTAACTTGAGCGGCTTGTGCTGATAAAAATCCTATTAACACCAATAATATTGTAGTTAATCTCATAATAATACCTCCTTATTCTATATCAATATAAGAGGATCGTTGGTATAATGACAAAACCTATTATTTATTGTCGGATTGCAACCAAGTTCGAGTTGGAAAATATTTTTTAATCGAAATCAGCTTGGGCGGCTTGTCAAGTTTATCTATTATACTGGAGTACGTATAAGAGAAGCAGTCACTATAAAAAAGGATAATATGAGTGAACTTAATTCCAATTATACTACACTCCTGAAAAAAACAGAAACTGATTTACATAAAAATTGAGGAAAACGAAAATATGCCCGCTGAAGGAGGGTTTCAGATTAGTTTAATAACCGGATGCTTTATTTGCCATTTTTTCCAACAGGGTTTTGAATGGATTCGATGGGTTTAATTTATTCAGCTTATTCATATAAAATATTCCCCTATCCATATTCTGGGATTCAAAATTTAACCTGGATAGATTAGCTAGGATTTTTTGAGAGTTTGGATGCCGTTTTTCCCCGCTCTCTAATAAAAGCAAACCTTGGGAGACATTTCCTGTTTCTGCTTCTAAAAGAGCAGCGTTAATAATTCCCTCATGGTCATCCGGAAAATATTTCAATAAGTTATAATAACCGGATTTTGCCAGAGATCGATCTTTTTTTGCAAATTGGTGTAAAAATGCCCTTTGGTACAATGCATCTCTATAAAACGGATTAAGGTCTATTATTTTTTTAGTATATGCCAGAGCGTGATCAAATTGTTTTTGTTCATAGTAAAGACGGGACAATTCCATGAGTGTCTGCAAATGGTTGGGATATTCAATTAATGCTCGCTCGAAATACCGCTCCGCTTCATAATAATTTTTCTTTTCAAAATAGGATTTCCCAAAGTACATATAAAAATCCGGTTCGGGGTCATAATACTCTATATCAACTGTCTCAAGATCTTTAAACTGTTCAATAGCTCGATTATATTTACGGGAATGAAATAATATTTTCCCAAAGAGAAGCTTGTCATCAGGAGATAAGAATTTTTGTTTTTCCATGAGGTTATATGCTAGTTTAAGCGTGTCTGTACGGACGCGTACAGTTCCAATGCTTTCCTGATACTTTCTCAGAAAGCCGGCTGCCCTCTTTTTTTCCCAGGTCGATTTACTTTCAGGAACAATATAATCGGTATAACTTTTGTTAATCCCCTCGTGGTAACTTGGACTCGACTTGTCCCAAACCTTTATCCAATGTTCTGTCGGATTTAAGTGTGGAATATCCGTCGAACCTTTCCCCGGCATATGGCAGCCGGAACAATTTTTATCTGGTTCATGATTTTCAAATGTATTTAGGATTTTCTTATGGCAGTCTAGGCAAGGTTGATTCAATTGAGGAATTGTTTTATTTAACTTCTTATGAACGTCGTGGCAGGTAATACAGGTAATACCTCCTTCAGTAAAACATTTACTTAATGATAAACGAGATGCATGGGCGGTAAACCGTATTGCACGGGAATCATTTTCCTCAAGGAAATCAACTTCCTTCTTTTTATGACAATCATAACAGACCATATCATCCTGATTTTCATCTTTTTCCGGATTAAGGATTGCTCGGAATCCTAACTTCTTTTTCCCTTCATACCTTGCCACATGCAGCGAACCTGGGCCGTGGCATTTTTCACAATCAATCCCGTGATTAACTTTTAAAAACCGGTTAGTAGAGTATTGTTCGAATGTAGTTTCTTCGGTATGGCAATCAATGCAGGATTGGATCGTTTCCCGGAAAAATCTGAGGTTATACCGTTCATATCCCGGGCTTAAATCCCACATTTTCTTTTTTGAATACCACGTGACAGGCATTTCAAAAAAATAGCCATTATTTTTCATGATAAAGGATTTTGTATTATTGCCGGAACCAATGACATAATCAATTTTGAATTCAAGAAAATGAGTGACATTATTATTATCGTCTACCCTTTCTTCTGTCATAAAATAATCTTCGCCTTTTTGTTCAATATTATATCGAAGTTCATTGTTTTTGTCAAATACATTGCAAGTAGAAACATTCAAATCCTCATGTTTATTTGACATCAAGCTGAAGGATGTTCCCATTTCACTGGTTAAATAACTTTCATAAATATCACGGTGACACGATGCGCACGCTTTGTCGCCCACTTTATACGCATGCTCTTCCCAATTATAATGATTAAGGCTGAATTTTTTTCTATCAAAACCCGCTTTTGTGATTAAGAAAATTGAGGCAATTATCCCAACAGTTAAAACAAACCGACCACGATAAGCCTTGGGTAAACCATTAATTACAGAAAATAAAATGGCGCCGACCGGTAGGATATATAACAACGGTTTAAACCGATCGTTAATGAACCATGCTTCAGCAACGCTGGGCAGAGTATTAATATAATACAATAAAATGGATATGATAATGGCACTGAACTGACTTTCGCTTTTTTTTATAAACCGATCTGCTAATTTAAAAATGAGATAGCTGATGAATGCAAAAGTGAATATTTTCAAGTAGATGTAATAAAATAATTCATTCGGTTGAATGATGTAGTACCCCATAATAAATCCTGGGAATGAATATATAAAACCATTGAAATTGCCATTATACTCTGCAATTCTATCCTTTTGGTCTACAAATAATCTTGGGCAATTGGATACGCATAAATCACATGAGGAACAAATTTCCGGTCGATTTTTCTCTGCATTCATCTGACTGTACATCAATTCAACCGGACGTATGGGACATAGCCCCATACACCATCCGCCGAGTCCCGAAAACACAAAACCAAAGCCGAAAGCCAAAAGTAACAATATATTTAATGTGTAAAAACTGATTTCACCTTCGACATTAAATATGAAAAACCTTGCCGGGACCAAAAAATACAGTAAGATTATCCCTGTTATATTTAAATATCGAGTTTGTCGCTTGTTTAAATATTGATTAAACCCTATCCCAAGTCTTTTCGGAATCGATTGCATAAAGACCAATGGACATAACACAGTCCAGATATTTGGGATTAATAAAAAGATTAATGGCGCCAGTGGAATAATACAATACCATATCACCTTAAGCCCCAAATCGGCATCAATATACAAAAGCCAAATGGTAAGCAGAAACCCGGTGAAGGCAGCAAAAGAAAGCAGCTTTAATACTAATTCTACTTTTACCGAATGGCGGTTACCATCTAATAGTTGTTTCATGGACTAGTCAAAGTGATTATGGATTGTCGATAAAGACCAATATTAAATGTTTTTAATCCGTCAAAACAAGATGTTTAAGGCACGAAAGTAGCATAAATGAAAAAACTGGGATAAAGAATTATTTTTTCAATTGTGATTTATTATTTGATACTGGGCTGTGAAAAGTTATTAAATGATAATGATTCTGATCAACTTCCGAAATCCGCAGGGAGCTGGTTGTATTTTGTAAGATAAATTTTACCGATACTGCTGCGGCTATTGCTTTACCGTCAACAAATATTCCGCCAGTGCCAAGCGCAAGTCCTTAGACAGGTATTTCTGCGGCGGCATCTCAGGGAAATCTTCCCGTTTGTGCTCCGGTTTGACGATATAGTCCGCGATGCCCTGGGGGTTATTCTGGTAAAGCGCTTGGATGACCAGTGTAGGCGGCCCCACCATGCGCACCTCGTAGGCGTGGCACCCGGAACAGATGCCATAGTATGCCATTTTTACTCGTTCTTTTTCGGAAATCTTCCGTGGCGCTACTGGTTTGTCCAGCATATAGGTCTGGATGGCTCTGGTATCAGTCGTCTGGCACTGAGCCCAATCACCCAAACTGACGGTGCGATAACGATCCCTGTTGACGATGCAACTACCTGTACCGCCGCCCACAGCGACGATATCCGGACCTCTGGTGGATAGCTTGGTCATCATAAGTGCTTTCAACTCGCCCACCGGACTATTGCCGTTGTCGATCATGATGTTGTCCAAAATTATGAGACGATCTGGATTAGGCTCAACTTCGGGATCATTGGCAGTATTGGCCCCGTAGGCCAGATCAGTGACGGTGATACCGGCGTTGTTGTTGCCTGTGATGATATTATTCTCAATAGTCACCTGATCTGCTGCCATCACCAGGATGCCGGTTCCTGATGGGATGCCGGCCACCAGGGATCCAGGCGCACCGAAATTCACGTGGTTGTTGTCGTTAACGAAATTGTTGCGGACAATGATGTCGTAGCAGGTTTTGATAGGCAGTCCCGGCGTAATGAAAACTAGAATGCCGCCGGTGTTATTGTAAGAGTGATTGTTTTCGACCAGCACATGGCGAGAGTTCTCGATCTCGATGCCGGCCACATTTCCGTAAACCTCATTGTGGCGCACATCTACATTGTCGCACATACCCACGTAGATGGCCGCGTCCTCAATCCCTGTCAGGATATTGTGCTCGATCAGGCCGTTTTTGCCGAACTCAGGGAAGATGCCGTAAACGCCCGCATCCAAGATCCAGTTATTGCGGATCACGAAGTTGTTGCCGGCCTGCCCCATAACGCCGTTCCCCTTGTAGTTGACGATCTTGAAATTCTCGATCAAAATACCGTTACCGGAGTAAAGTAAAGCATCATTCAGCTCCTTTTCCCCATCCAGAGTGGGCCATTTCCCATCTTGAATCATACCCTGCAGACTGATGTTTTCCTTGTCAATGTAGACCGTCTCCTTGTACGTACCGGGGTAGACGCGGATCAGATCGCCGGACCGGGCTTGTGCCACTGCAGCCTGGATAAGCTCGCCGTCCCTCACTTCAATTACCGTCCCGGACACAGGCGTTATCACCTGGTCACCAGATGCTCCGGCCGTGTCTGGCGCCAGAGAACTGCGAAAGAACGTTGGTGGAGGCGGGGGGGTGCTTTGCGTTTTATACATTATTCTGCCTACCCACACGCCTGCTATGAATAATACCAGAACTGCGCCCAGACCAAGCCATCTTTTTGGTTTTTTCATCATTTATTTGCCCATCTTTCGTACGTTTGATTTGTGTACAGATTCTGCTTCAGAGGCCAGTTTTTCCGGTACACGCGGTTTAAAAGTTTCGTCTGTCAGTGTCTTCAGGAAATCCACCAACCGGTCCAGTTCATATTCGCTCAGGTTCGGCTCCGAAATGTGCCAGTGGATCCTCAGGTCCTCATCCTTGGGCACCGCATGGCCCCGGCCTCTGTTGTAGAATTCCACCGTCTCTCGCAGGGTAGCGAAACGGCCCGAGTGCATATAGGGTGCTGTTTTTGCAATATTGCGCAGACTAGGGACCTTGAACCCGCCCCGCATGGTGGCGTCCCCAAATATTTTCTCCGCACCTGGATCCAGGGGCCTGCCATCCGGTTCCGGCGTCCCCAGCACCGCGATCTGTTGGTTGGTGAAAAGCGGCGGCGTGTGGCACTCGGCACAGCGGGCAACGAATGAGCGGAAAACATTCAGTCCTTCTATTTCCTGCTTCGTCAGCGCCTCGTGGTATCCGTGTGCGTAGTGGTCATAGCGGCTATTCAGAGAGATGAGTGAACATTCAAAAGCCGTCAGGGCCGTATAAATTTCCTTCAACCTGATTTTTTCGTCGGTTCTGTCCGGAAAAGCCTGGGCGAAGAGCCGTTGGTATACGGGCAGGCTGTTCAGTGTGCTCAGGAGTTGATTGGGTGTGGTGCCCATTTCATGAGGGGCGAAGAGCGGACCCTCCATCTGTTCTTCCAGGGTCTTGGCCCGCGCGTCCCAGAAGAAAGATTTCATAAAGGAAACGTTCCACAGGGTGGGCGCATTGCGCGAACCTTCCTTTCCGTTAATGCCCACACTGTGAGTCATCCCATCACTAAAGCCCAATTCCGGATTGTGACAACTGGCACATGATAGCGATCCATCCCGGGAGAGGATCGGGTCGAAGAACAGGTAGCGTCCCAGATCGATCTGTTGTGGAGAAAAGCCATCACGAACCTTGGGCAGACCCGTCTTCAGACCGCCTACGCCGCTATTCCGTAGGGACTGATACTGTTGATACAGTGATCGTGACACGCACCGGTTGTCATCGGTCAACTCGAAGCCAGGTGGACAGTTTTCTGCTAGTTCAATAGGTTTGGATTCTGGTTTCTGGGTCAAGACAATAATTGGTAACAGCAGCAGCGAAAAAGTTCCGGGAAGGAATTGAAGAAAACGCATGTTACTTATTCTCATTTTCAGCCTGATCCTGCAGAGAATGGATATAAACTGCCACGTCCGCTGCGATGTTTTTGCCCTGCAGTTTTCGGGCAATGAAAGCCATCTGTGCACCGAACTTGTCGTTCACATGGGCGCCGCGAATGCCCTCTTTGAAATTGAGGTACTGGCGTTTCAGGTATAAGTCATTGATGCCAACCAACCGCGGTGCATTTAGAATCTTGTTGCCCATTGCATTTGGCCCGTGACAAGCTCCGCAAATCATCTGATAGTACTCGTGGCCTTTCTCTGCATTACCTTTAATCAGCCCGCGGGTTTTCGTTGGTGGCAATGACTTGATATAGGCCACCA
>Ga0208132_1001457_pt1 | contig 9920 bp, 8 predicted proteins | sample ETNtaG_16_FD_185785 | JGI IMG/M metagenome (GOLD analysis project Ga0208132, IMG submission 185785) | Marine microbial and viral communities from oxygen minimum zone, Eastern Pacific Ocean - ETNP201406SV199 (SPAdes) (version 2) | ecosystem: Environmental > Aquatic > Marine > Oceanic ... | reverse complement strand
GCGACCAACCTCTCATTGAGAAGACGCGCTACAAGTATGACTTCGAAGATCTCACGTGGGAGGTTGATGAGTTTCACGGTGTCAACGAAGGTCTCGTCGTGGCTGAAGTGGAATTGGAGAGCGAAGATCAACAGTTCAATAAACCAGATTTTGTAGGCGAGGAAGTAACAGGTCAAGTAAAATATTATAATATGATGCTTCTAAAAAACCCATATACTACGTGGTAGATTGTTAGTGAAGAGACTATTCTTTATCGTCTCTGTTTTTTTAATGTCTGTGGTAGGTATGGGAGCAGAGTACCCTGATAAAACCATCAAGATAGTGGTACATACAAAGCCGGGAGGTGCTATAGACATCATGGCACGTCAAGTAGCTCAGATCGCAATGAGCTACACCGATGAGTCGGTGGTAGTAGTCAACAAATCTGGCGGTTCTGGGCTTATCGCCATGGCCAATACGTACTACTCAAAACCGGACGGTTACACGGTGCTGGCTTTTCCTGCGGCTTTCCTGGCACCTATCCAGACGACAGATATCGGTTTTGGCCTGGAAAACTTCCAGTATCTAGCGTGTATGACCGTCTCGCCGGAAGCCATCATTACGTCGAAGAACTCTGATCTTGCTACTTTTGAGGACATATTAAGTGCAGCCAAAGCGGAGCCGGGAAAGCAGAAGTGGTGCGGACCTGGCAGCGGATCATTGGATCATCTCATGGCGGTGAAAATCTGGGATAAGGCGGGAATGGAAGCCAAATGGATTCCGTACGGTGGTGGCGGCCCGGCCATTACAGCTGTAATGGGAAATCACTCCGATGTTTACGTGGGTAATCCTGAAGATATCCTCGGCCGGGAAGAAAATCTGCGTATCGCTGCTGTTGCCAACCCAACCCGTCTTGACAGCTTTCCGTTCGCTCCAACTTTCACAGAATTTGGGATAGACCTGACAGATGATGTGATGTGGCGAGGGTTCGCGGTCAAGAAAGGGACCGATCCTAAGGCAGTTTCCTATCTCGTTGATTTATTGCACAAAGTGAGTAAGGACGAACGGTGGGGGAAATTCGTACGGACTATGCGACTGCAGTCAGTCTTTTTGGAAGATGAGGAGTTTACTCAAGTTGTAAACCGGGATGCTGAGTCTTCTAAAACATACCTGCGTAAAGCTGGTTTCAAGATTGGTTCTGTTCCTGAGAGCGCACCGCTTCCGGGTATATTATTTGCTGGTGCAGTGATGTTTCTTCTTCTTCCCGGTTCGTTCGTGCTGAGGCGCAAGGGGAAAAAACTATCTCAGGTAGCCGTTATTTCCTTGATTGGTATCGCATTAGCCATAGTTTTCTTTTTTGAGAGTACCTATTTCCCTCCGCCAAGAGAAGGGACAGTAGTGGGAGCTGCGACAGTTCCACAAGTGTGGGCACTTTTGCTGACAATTTTGGGATTGCTCGTCTTTCGTTCAGTGTCCGTTGGTAAAGATGCAGAACCTAACCGGGAAGGACATTCCGTGCGGTCAGTAATAAGAATCACTCTACTGGCAGCACTTTACACTATCCTTATTCCATTGGCAGGATTTTTTACCGCTACCATGATTATGCTTGTAGGTGGGATGTTGGTAATGGGTTATCGACAGTATGCCAAGTTGATTTTGATTGCAGCTGCTGTACTGGTTTTCATGTATATAGTTTTTCTAAAAACTCTTGTCGTTCCCTTACCCGAAGGAGTTTTATTATAACATGGAATTGTTAGCAAATCTCGCCGCTGGTTTTGCCGCTCTTTTAGGTACTGAGACTATCCCGTGGTGGCAGCCTATGACAGTTATCACTATAGGTATTACAATCGGTATTTTTGTGGGAGTAATGCCCGGACTATCTGCTTCTACAGGTCTGGCGCTCATGGTGCCGTTCACCTTTGGGATGGAGCCGCTCATTGCCATTGTCTTCCTCGTAGCTATCTATACATCTTGTGCCTATGGTGGAACCATAACAGCCATTGCCATAAATACGCCTGGAACACCAGCTGCTGTGGCAGTTGCCATGGACGGCTATAGTCTCACGAAGCAGGGACAACCTGGACGGGCCCTGGGTGCCAGCCTGATAGCCAATGTTATGGGCGGGCTTACCGGTGCTCTCATTCTGATCCTATTTTCATTTCCCTTAGCCAAGATAGCTCTCAAATTTGGACCTCCCGCTTTCTTCTCGCTGGCAGTCTTCGGATTGACTATTGTAGCAGCCATGGAATCGAAGAACCGCACCAAGGCATTCTTTAGTACCGCTCTCGGTCTTCTCTTGATGACGGTTGGTCTTGACATCATCAATGCTCATCCCCGCTTCACTTTCGGACAGACGGAACTTTTCGACGGTTTCAGCTTTATTCCGGCCCTTATCGGTCTGTTCGCTCTGGGTGAGATTCTGTTGAATATTGAAAAGACTGGAGCTATCCAGACTTCAGTAAAGACGTTCTCCAGCAAACTCCCCCGATTTGGAGAGATGTGGAAGATACGGAAGAACATTTTCAAGGGTGGTGCCATTGGAGCACTTGTGGGCGCTGTCCCCGGGGCTGGGGCGACCATTGCGGCATTTGTGGCGTATGGTGAAGCGAAGCGGTCCAGCAAGGAGCCGGAAAAGTTCGGTACGGGTTCTCTTGAGGGAATTGCAGCTCCTTCGGCAGCGGCGGGAGCATCGGAGGGGGGAGCGCTGGTACCTCTATTGACCCTTGGTATTCCTGGAAGCGCTGCCACAGCCGTCATGATTGGCGCCCTTACTCTTCACAACATTACTCCCGGCCCGGAACTGTTTAAGAACAATCCTGTCTTGGTTTATGCTCTCTTCGCCAGCCTATTTGTCGGCATTGCCTTTATGCTCCTGGTGGGTTTCTTGGGCACCAAACTATGGGTCAAGCTTATTGAAGCTCCCCGGGCAGTACTTTTTCCGGTAATTATGACCATTGCCTTTGTAGGGAGTTTTGCCGTAAAGAACTCTATGTTCGATGTTTACGTCTGCCTCGGTTTTGGTGTTTTGGGCTGGCTGTTGCGACGCAACGGTTTTCCAACTGCTCCGCTGGTTTTGGCCATGATTTTGGGTAAAATGGCGGAAACTAATTTCCGTCAAGCCCTTTTAAGTGAAGGGACGTGGACCGTTTTCTTCACCAATCCTTTGAGTCTTGGACTCCTCATTCTCGCTGTCTTTTCACTCTTGTGGCCAATCCTGAAAGAACGGCGGAAGAGATCATCAACTGAAAATCAGGGGCAAAACGCATGATTCGGCAAATCCCAATTATCGCCATTTTATTACTAACACCTGGGCTGATTCTGGCAGCTGACAGCAGCGAATCCGGCATTAGCTGGGGATTCGTCATTATGAATCTGTTAGGCGGACTGGCCCTTTTCCTTTACGGGATGGAGAAGATGAGCGAGGGAATGAAGAAGTCCGCCGGTGACAAAATGCGGACTGTCTTGTCTGCACTAACCAATAACCGTGTCATTGCTATGATCGTGGGGGCATTTGTAACTATGATTATTCAGAGCAGCAGCGCCACCACTGTTATGCTGGTCAGTTTTGTGCAGGCGGAACTCATGACTTTTGCTCAATCTCTCGGTGTGATTCTGGGAGCTGATATCGGAACAACTATTACCGCTCAGCTTATTGCCTTCAAGCTGACGAATTACGCCATCCTGATGATCGCCGTTGGTTTCGGTATTACCATGTTTGGTCGCAAGGATTCCCACCGGCATGTGGGTGAGGCGATCCTCGGATTTGGCATCCTCTTCTTCGGAATGAAGCAGATGTCTGCAGCCATGGTTGATTTGCGCGATTATGCTCCTCTAAGAGATGCCCTGAAGGGGATGGAGAATCCACTATTGGGTCTATTGGTGGGGACACTGTTTACCGCTCTCATCCAGAGCAGCAGCGCCTTTACAGGGATTGTGATTACACTGTCACTGCAAGGTTTCTTGACATTGGAGGCAGGAATCCCCCTTATATTCGGAGCTAATATAGGTACCTGCATCACAGCAGGATTAGCCAGTATCGGCACCACCCGGGAAGCTAAGCGTGTCGCCCTGGCACACGTTCTTTTCAAGATTGGGGGTGTTGCACTCTTCTTTCTGTGGATACCGACCTTCGCAAGTTTTATCGAGAAAGTCTCTGTAGGAGCTGATGTTCCCCGGCAGATAGCCAATGCCCATACCATTTTCAATGTGAGCATGGCATTGGTGTTTCTTCCGTTTACGGTGCTATTTGCAAAGTATATATACAAAATCTTCCCGGACAAGGAAGAGGAAGCAGGGCTAAAACCCACTACTTGGCATCTGGATGACAGCCAAATTTCACACCCAGCTTTTGCCATCGAACTTGCTCAGACCGAAATTTCCCGAATGAGTAAAATTGTAGCACGTATGTTTCGATCCATCATTCACCCTTTTTCGACTGATGATCCAGGAGAGGACGAAATATATCCTAATCTGACAATACTTGAAGGGATAGACATGAGGGAAGAGAAGATTGACTTCCTTGATGAAAAAGTAGTGAATTATCTGGTTCAAATAGGCCGACAGGAATTAAGTAACCAGCAGATGAGCGAAGTGTACGCCATGATATCCATTGCCAATGATTTGGAAAACATAGGTGACATCATACATCGAAATATGATACCGTTGGCTGAAAAGAGACTTCAATTGGGTAGTGATTTTTCCGAAGAAGGGAAAGAAGAATTGATCTCTTACCATGTGAAAGTGAGTAAACAGATGAGCCGTCTTCGAGAGGCTTTAGGTGAAATGGATCCGGCAATGGCGAAAAAGATTCTCCAGAAAGAGGAAAAGTATGGAATAATGGAATCAGATTTTCGTAAGCAGCATGTGATGCGTCTGCGTCAAGAAAAAGAGGCGTCACTGGAGACTCATGAAGTCCATGTGGAGTTCATGGATTTGCTTAAGCAGGTTGGTGTTCATTTGGCAAATATCGCTAAGACTATTATGGAGATAGAGAGTGGTGAAAATGTATAATCTTGAAAAGGAGAAGACCATGAAAACAGTAAATATTGCAATTATACTTTTGATATTAGGAACAATGATTTATCCCCAAGAGAGCAACTCCCCGGGAAGAACGGAATGGGATGAAGGGATAATTAAGTTCAAATCGGAAGATGGTCAGTTTCAAACACGATTTGATATAAGACTATTCTTAGACGCAGCTTATTTCCCTAACGATACTCTTGAATTACTCAGCAACGGTACACATCTCCGGAAAGGGCGGTTTGCAATCAAGGTAAAGCTGTGGGAAAACTGGCGGGCAGAGTGGGATATTGACATTGCAGATGAGACCGTTGAAATAAAAGATATGTGGGTGGCTTACACTGGTTTTCGTAACTCTTTCATCAAAATCGGCCACTTCAAAGTGCCTTTTGGTCACGAGATTCTGATTACTTCCCGTTATCAGTCATTTGTGGAGAGAGCCATGCCCAATCTTGCTTTCAAGGTCGGACGGCGATCTTCCATCGGCTATACAAAATGGGGCAGAAACTGGAATTTTAGTGCGTCTCTTTTCGGACAGGAACTTCTAGTGGATGACAAGAACAAAACTCAGGATGAAACGGGTGGCGGATTTGGCACTCGATTCGCCATTGCACCTATTCTAACAAGCAATTTTCTGATTCATACTGGGGCTTCCTATGTAGAACATGCACCCAATGATAACGGAAGTGTAGTTGATTTTACCAGTGAACCGGAAACAAAATTGGGTGATATTGAAATGCTGGATACAGACAATATTTTCAATGTAGAGAAGATTAAGAGAGTTGGCTTGGAAGGAGCATTAGGATTCAAGAATATCAGCTTGCAGGGAGAATATATGCAGGCAGGCTTAACAAGATTCGACGATACGGATACAACAAGCAGTTATTATGGTGAATACAATGATGTTTCATTTAGTGGCGGGTATGTTTACCTGAGTTGGATTTTAACAGGTGAGAAACGACCCTGGGATAACACTCAAGGTGAATTCAGTCAAATAATTCCCAAAAGCAATAAGATTGGGGCATGGGAACTGTTGGCAAGATTCAGTAACTTAAACCTTTCTGATTCCAATGCAATCGATCCAAGAAATCCGAATGGAATTTTGGGAGGAAAAGCTAATAATATCACATTAGGTCTAACCTGGTATGCAAATCCAAACATTAAGTTTATGTTCAACTACATAATGGTGGATAATTCAACTAATGCCACTGGTGACGGTGCCCCGGGAGATTATGATTTTCACGCAATGCACTTGAGAGCACTGATCTACTTCTAAGAAAAAGGAGAAATAAAATGAAGCTAACAAAATGGTTGTTAGTTCCTGCAGCAGGTCTGTTGTTGGTGACGGGCTGCAGTCTTGATGAAGAAGGTGATGGCGGTGGTGGGTCAAATACCAGCCTTCTTGAACTTTACATTAATGAGTTTTTGGCCAGCAATGATGCGGCCACTGTTGATCCGGATGAAGACAGCAATGACGGTGATCCATACGAAGACTGGTTTGAAATCTACAATAGCGGTGGCGATGCTATTGATATCGGTGGAATGTACGTTTCAGATGATGGGGACGACATTACCATGTATCAAATTCCGTCAACTGAACCGTCTCTAACAACTATTCAACCTGGAGGTTTTTTGATTGTTTGGTGTGATAAGGAACTACTTCAAGGTGTTTTACATGTGGATTTTGCATTGGGTAGTGGTGGTGAGGATATTGTTCTAACTGAGTCTGACGGTCTAACGATTGTAGATCAGCTTACATATGAAGCTCAAACCACTGATATTTCTTACGGCCGCAATCCAGACGGTAGCGATACCTGGGAATATTTCAGCACAGCAACACCCGGAGCAACAAACGAAAGCGCTCAACCAAACGTAGCACCAATGATTATGTCCGTTTCCCGGTCACCACAATCACCTTCTCCTGTGGACGATGTTACCATCACTGCAGTAGTTACGGATGATTACGGACTCGATTCAGTTTCTGTTTACTATAAGATTCATGAGGACAGCAGTTTTGTACAGCTTGCAATGGACTCTGCTGCGGTTGATACGTTTTCCGCAACCATCGGAGCCCAAAGTGACAGTACAACAGTCAGCTATTACATCGAAGCAGTGGACAATTCCGGACTGGTTTCACTCGAGCCATCAGATGCTCCAACGACTACTCTGTCTTACACTGTTTCATTAGCTGCCTATGTTCCACCGTCGCTGCTGATCAACGAATTCCTGGCAAGCAACGATAGCTGCTGTACGGATGAAAATGGTGAGTATGATGATTTCATTGAGATTTACAACGCTGATGATGAAGCAGTGGATATTGGTGGAATGTATATCACTGATGATCTGGCAGCACCAACAGAGTGGCAGATTCCGGTGACAGCACCTGATTCGACAACTGTCGAGCCGGGCGGATTCCTACTGCTGTGGGCGGACAAGCAGTCGGAACAGGGGATTCTACATGTTGAGATTAAATTGAGCGGCGGAGGCGAACAGATAGGGTTATTCACTTCTGACGCTACTAACAATGTCCCAATTGATACCTTAACCTACGTTGCTCAGACTGCGGATACATCTTACGGTCGCAATCCAGACGGAAGCGACACATGGGAATATTTCAGTACACCGACTCCCGGAGCTTCTAATCAGTAGAATCCTGCATATATCTGTTGGCGTGATATTCATGGTGAATCTATCTGCTTGCAGTCTAGAGGAAGAGCTTCCAGATAATGAGTTCTCTCTAAAACTCAACCTAATTCAAAGTATAGATCTGGAGGTATCCGAACCTTCAGGTCTTACCCTTAACGAAGATAAAACGGCTCTTTACACTGTGAGTGATCCACCAGATAATCGAGTGTACAAACTGGACCTTGAAGGCAATGTGATTAAGACTTTGAATTATGTGGGTACTGATCTGGAGGGAATCAGTTTTGACGGCAGAGATGGGACTTTGTGGGTAGTAGAAGAATCGCTTTATGAAATTGTTCACTTAGATACTAACGGCGTAGAACTGGATCGTTATGTCATTGATTTTACCGGTGTATCGGGAAACGGATTTGAGGGGATTACTCTAATGGATGGACGGTTTTTCGTACTCAATGAAGCTCAACCGGGAACTCTCCTGGAAATTGATTCTCTATTCCAGATTGTAGATACAGAAACCCTGAGTTTTGCAATGGACTACTCAGGGATTTGTCTGAATGATAGTACGGGAGAGCTTATGGTTGTGAGTCATAAATCTCAAGAATTGTTTGTCTTGGACAGTTTGCAAGCGGTATCAAAAAGCGCCAGTCTGGATATAGATCAGGCTGAGGGCTTGGACTATGATGAAGGATCAAATCGGCTTTACATCGTAAGTGATTCAGAGGAAAAACTTTTTGTCTATGAGTTCATCGAATAACAACAAAAGGAGGAAGGTCATGAAAAAGATGCTATTGGCAACAGCGCTGATCCTGTTCTTTGTACCTGGATTCGGACAGGATCTTTTCATTAACGAGTTTCTAGCCAGCAACGATGCCTGCTGTGCCGATGAGAACGGGGAATTTGACGATTTCATCGAGATCTACAACGGAGGAACAGAAGCTGTGGATATTGGAGGAATGTACATCACCGATGACTTAGCAGCACCAACGGAATATCAAATTCCGGACACAGCACCTGATTCGACAACCATCGAGTCGGGTGGATTTCTACTGTTGTGGGCAGATAAAGAGTCTGAACAGGGAATTCTACATGTTGAGATCAAACTGGGCGGCGGGGGTGAACAGATCGGCCTGTTTGCTTCCGATGGTGTTACGCCAATTGATACACTGACGTTTGGAGAACAAACCACAGATGTATCTAAAGGACGTAATCCCGACGGCGGCGAAACATGGGAGTTCTTTACTTCGCCCACACCGGGTGCTACCAATGGTGGAGCCTCGGTCAGTGATCCGGTGAATCTACCTGAGGCAGTTGCGCTAGAGCAGAACTATCCCAATCCGTTCAATCCTACCACTACCATCCGGTTTTCGTTAGAAGCGCATGGCGATGTGTCTCTACAGATTTATGATGTTTCTGGCAGATTGGTAGAGACTTTAGTGAGTAGTAGAATGGAAGCTGGCGAGTATAATGTGGAGTGGAATGCTGTATCCCATCCCAGCGGTATTTACTTCTTCAGTCTCACTTCCGGTGGGGAACAGATAACGAAGAAGATGCTCTTTTTGAAATAGAGAGCTGCTAAACATAATGATCAAAGAAGCCCGGCTAAAGTCGGGCTTCTTTTAGTATGTGCAATTTGCACATTGCTAGCAGTTAGCCATTCATGGAAGTACATTTAAACTTCATATATGCTTGAAAAAAGTCTTTAAGTAAGAGGATTTCCTTCTGTTTAAATGCAGTATGTTCATCGGTTTATACTAATTGTTCTCTTTCTGATTCTGCTAGGCTCAATCATCTGGATTGCAGTAGAAGCGGGAGAATACTATCTGCTTCCGAATGAAGAGCGCCCCCACCATTTCCTTCCTGATAACTACTATAACACACCGAAAGCTGAACGCCCAGATAAGCTTTGCCTCACTTAAAAAATGACTGGCATAAGAATGAACTGGCGTCTCCGGATGGTGTATCTGTAACTGTTTTGAAAGACGGGACCAAGAGATTGGCTGTGGTAGATCAGTGGAACTCGCGTATTATAATGTACGATCTTGATGTTATTTTGAAAAAATTCTGACTGTATCAAAAATAAAACGTTTGTTTGGATTACTCTTCATTCGCTAGAAATTGGTTTGGATATTATAGCATTCATGGTTACAATTCTGTATCTATTCCTAAGTACTTAGGATTCCTATTGAACTCAATCCTTAACAAAAACAGAATACAACTCCCAAAAGGAGGATAAAGTGATGAAAGCAAACTACAGGACCGTGACGGTCTTTGTTCTCACT
>Ga0208132_1001456_pt1 | contig 9920 bp, 10 predicted proteins | sample ETNtaG_16_FD_185785 | JGI IMG/M metagenome (GOLD analysis project Ga0208132, IMG submission 185785) | Marine microbial and viral communities from oxygen minimum zone, Eastern Pacific Ocean - ETNP201406SV199 (SPAdes) (version 2) | ecosystem: Environmental > Aquatic > Marine > Oceanic ... | reverse complement strand
ATGGGAGGTCGAGTAACCTGATTTACCGAAGTTTGTCCTGATTGGAAGTAATTATGAAATTTGAGATTGACGAGAAGAAGCTTCACGATGCTGTTGTAGAGCTGATTCGACGCGCTTCAACTCAACTACCGGCAGATGTTATTTCTGCAATGGAGAAAGGTCGCGATAGTGAGGAGCCAGGGAGTCCCGCGCAGTCTGTTCTAAAGCTCATGTTGGAAAATGCCCAGATGGCTCGGGAGGATGAAACTCCCATCTGCCAGGATACAGGTACGAACATTTACTATGTTACAGTTCCAGTAGGTGTTTCTCTTCGTAAAGTGGAGAAGGTTATCGTCGAAGCTACCAAAACGGCGACTGAAAAGGCTTATCTTCGTCCAAACATGGTCGATTCCATATCGGGTAGGAACACCGGCGACAATTCTGGAGTCATGTCACCTTTTATTCATTTCGAAGAATGGGATGAACCGAAAATGAATATGCAGCTGACATTGAAAGGCGGAGGCAGCGAAAATGTATCAGCTCAGTATAAACTGCCCGATAACAAATTAAAAGCAGGACGCAACTTGGACGGTGTCTATAAATGTGTAATTGATGCCGTCAATAAAGCTCAAGGTTTGGGATGTGCTCCCGGAATAATCGGTTTGGGTATCGGCGGTGACAGAGCAATCGGAATGCTTATTGCTAAGAAGCAGATCTTCCGGAATATTGACGATACCAATCCTGATTCTGAGATGGCAAAACTCGAAGAGAGACTGTACAAAGATCTGAACAAACTTGGTATCGGCCCTATGGGATTTGGAGGCAACACCACCGTTCTTGGGGTAAAGGTTGGGGTTGCTCATCGCCTGCCGGCATCTTTTTTTGTATCTATCTCTTACATGTGTTGGGCAGATCGCCATGCTACCTTGAATTACAGTACAGAAGAGGTAAGCTATGATTAGTCTAAAGCTTCCAGTCAGCGAAGAAGAGGTTCGTAAGCTGAAGGTCGGTGATGAAATCAGCTTGAACGGGATCATGGTTCTTGGACGCGATAATGCTCACGTCTGGATGCACGAGGAAAAACCGGACGAAATACGTGATCTTCTAAAAGGGACAGTAATTTATCATTGCGGACCGGTGGTGAAAAAAGTGGATGATGAATGGATTTTTGTTGCTGCAGGCCCTACAACCTCAATCCGTGAAGAACCGTATCAGGGGGGTGTACTTAAGGAATATAATCTTCGAGCTGTGATTGGTAAAGGTGGAATGGGAGATAAAACACTGGTTGCTCTGAAAGAACACGGAGCAGTCTATCTGCACGCCATCGGAGGAACTGCTGCTCTTCTAGCAAAGGCAGTTGTAAAAGTCCACGATGTGCTGAAACTGGAAGAATTTGGTATTCCGGAAGCGATGTGGGTGATTGAAGTGAAAGATTTTCCCACAGTAGTAACGATGGACAGTCATGGACAATCCCTCCATCAGGAAATAAAAGGTAAATCAAATATCGTTGCTGATCAGTTAATAAGTGGTTGAGTGTCTTTTTAAGATTTCTCTTAATCTTCACTGTCCTAATTTTTTATTGAAACGCTTTGCTTAAATTATCGTATAGTAAATTCATAGTAATCTGAGAAAGATGACTAAAACTATACAAAGAAAATGGACAACTTGGCCCAGATTATTCGGCCTAATGTTAGCAGGCCTGTTTCTGTTATTTATTATAGCTGGAATCTATATGGTATTTCTTTCCAAAGATCTTCCTCCGTTGGAGAAACTAGAAAATTATGATCCTGATCTTGTAACCAGAATTTATTCTAATGATGGTATTATGCTTAAAGAACTTTACACACAGCGCAGAATCTTTGTCCCGTTGGAAAAAATGCGAAGTTTCGACCCTTCTACCGGACGGTATTATAGTGATCTTGTAAACGCAGTAGTAGCCTCAGAGGATCACAGGTTTTATGACCATTGGGGATTTTCCGTGCGCGACTTCCTGAGGGCAGTGGTGGTAAACGTAGCAGCTATGAGCTACAAACAGGGGTTTAGCTCTCTTTCACAACAGCTGGCAAGAAATCTCTACGGTCGAATCGGTTTTTCCAAGACCATCAATCGAAAAATTAAAGAAATCCTAACGGCAATTCAGATGGAAAAAAGGTACACAAAAGAGGAAATTCTGGAGATGTATCTCAACTTCATTTACTTTGGACACGGTACATACGGAGCCCAGGCTGCAGCAAAAGGTTATTTTGGTAAAGATATACGGGACCTGGACTTACATGAGTGTGCTCTTATTGTTGGTTTGCTTCCAGCTCCGGAACTCTATAATCCCATCAAACATCCAGAAAAAGCTCGCCACCGCCGGGACACGGTCTTGGGATTAATGTTGGAACAAGGTAAGATTTCCAGGAGAAGGTACGAGTTGGCCAAATCAGCGCCTCTGCATGTAGTTGATCAAACGGATGATCGAGGGATTGCTCCCTATTTTACTGAACATGTTCGGCGACAACTGGAGCAGATTTCAGATTCACTTGATATCGATATTTACAGGGGTGGATTAACAGTCTATACTACTCTGGATACTAGAATGCAAAAAGCAGCCGAAGTTGCCATGCTCAATACCATCAAAGCCAATCAGAAAAAGTTCAATAAGCAGTTCATTGAGGAACGAGAGCTTTTCGAAGAATTGGCGCGGTTGGGTATTCATCCTGAAGACTCAGTAAAATTAATGCTGGCAGGCGAAAAGCCACTCTATGAAGAGCTGCGAAAAAATCTACTGGTTCAGGGGAGTTTGGTAGCTGTTGATCCATCCAATGGCTACATTAAAGCCATGGTGGGCGGTCGCCCGGATTATCATGACGATTTTAATCGGGCTACTCAAGCCAAGCGACAACCCGGATCAGTATTCAAACCATTTCTCTATACAGCTGCTATAGATAACGGGTATCCAGTGACTAAGAAATTGTTGAACCAACCAGTAGCAATTAATGTAATGGGTCCCAAAGGTAAGTGGGGAAGAAAATGGGTGCCGCAGAACGATGATGCTTCGGTGGGTGGGCTTACAACTTTGAGAGAAGGGCTAACCAAATCGTTGAATCTGATTTCCGTACGGTTGGTACAGCAGCTTATACCTGCACGGGTAGTGACTGATATGGCCAAGCGGATGCACATCTCTACACCTCTTCGAGCTGTGGACGCCATAGCTCTAGGCACGTCTGAGGTCAAACCTATTGAGATCGTCTCTGCATATGCCACCTTTGCCAACGGTGGTATCTATTGCGAACCAATGGCCATTACAAAGATCGAGGATCGCTATGGGATAACCATAGCTCAGTACTTCCCTAAGCGTGAAGAGGTGTTGAGTGAAGAGACGGCATTTATCATGACCAGTCTTCTCCAGTCCGTTATCAGGAGGGGGACCGCTCGGAAAGTCAGTTGGTGGAACGATGGATTCCACCGTCCAGCTGGCGGTAAGACCGGCACCACACAAAACTGGGTTGATGCCTGGTTCGTCGGGTTTACGCCACAATTGGCGGCAGGTGTTTGGATGGGAGTAGATGGACCTCCACAAATTTCACTTGGAGACGGTCAGATGGGAAGTGAGGCAGCACTTCCTGCGTGGGTAGAATTCATGCAGACCACTTATGATACACTAAGTTTACCTTATGCCGGATTCAATAAACCAAATGGAATCGTGCAGTTAGGAATTTGTCAGGAGACAAAAGATTTAGTAACGCGGAACTGTCCAGTGGAAAAAGAGTACTTTATAAAGAAATATTCACCGTCAGTAGTTTGCCAACTTCATGGAAAAATCAATCCTAACAGACCGATGAGACGCTCAGATTACGATTAGTATAAGAGCGGTGGTGGTTCTACACGCTCTTCCGATAATTTGATTAGTGAATCTAGTTCTTCAGCAGCACCATTCACTTCATCCTCATTACTGCCAAAACAGACTGATAAAGGTTCGCCTTTAGTCACAGCATCACCGATTTTCCCCAGGAATCGAATTCCACCTGTTGGTTCGAGTGATCGCTTATTGTTTGTATGGCGAATGGTAAGTCTGTTCACCAGAATGCCCACATCAAACATTTCCATGGAATTTACAAAACCATCTTGGTTAGAAAGAACTTCGGCTTTGTAATTAGGAGCTGGGTAGCTGTCAGGATTTTCTACGACTAACGAATCCCCTCCTTGTGCGGCAACCATTTCCACAAACTTCTCCATCGCCTTACCGGTGTTTATCAATTGTGTCTGTATTTCAATTGCTTCCTCAACAGAACTTGCTTTTCCTGATTGGATCAATAATTTCGAACCCAATTCCAGCACAACTTTTTTCAGATCGTCAGGACCTTCTCCCCGAAGGCACGAAAGCGCTTCCGTCACTTCATTCCAAAGCCCAGCTTCTTGCCCTAAAGGTTGGTTCATGTCGCTGTGTACTATATCCACATGAACTCCAAATTGTTCACCAATCCGTTTTAATTCACTCCCTAAAATGGCAGCTTCTTCCAAAGTTTTCATGAAGGCACCATTCCCAACTTTCACATCCATCACCAATCCCTGGATCCCTTCAGCAATCTTCTTACTCATGATGCTGCCGCAAATGAGAGGGATGGAATTGACTGTGCCCGTTCTATCTCGAAGATCATACATTTTTTGGTCAGCCGGACAGACTTCCTTTGTCTGCCCGCTCATGACGATACCCACGTTCAAGACCGTTTTCTGGAATTCAGCCATGGAAAGATCATCTCTATAACCGGGGATGGATTGGAGCTTATCCAGTGTGCCGCCTGTGTGGCCGAGACTTCGTCCTGCAATCATAGGAATAATAAGACCAGCAGAAGCCATGAGAGGTCCTACCACAAGGGAAACCTTATCCCCAATTCCGCCTGTACTGTGCTTATCGGCTACGAATTTATCTAGACGTGAGAAGTTGAAAGTCGCACCGGAATCGAGCATGGCTTTTACGACAAGATCTGTCTCCTCATGAGTCAACCCTTCTTCGTAGACAGTCTTCAGCCACCATGTCATCTCTTGCTCTGATATGTTATCATTGGTGTATTGTTCGATGAGTGAGCCGATCTTTGTTAGAGTTAACGTCATCTCAAGGAATCCTCTTGAAGGTTACTCTTTTTGCTTTTTTTTCTTACAAAAAGAGTAAAGAGAATGTCCTTACTTTTTGTGACTTTTAACATCAGTAGAATGCCAACCGAGCCTAAAATTGCGTTTGGTCCCCACATGGCAGCGATTGGGGACAGTAGAAGGCGGTCGGCGAATTCTTCACCGGCGATAAGGAACATCCAGTAAAGTAGAAAAAACCCAAAACTAAATGTAATGGCTGTAATAAAGCCTTTTTTTCTGGTAATCATTCCAAGTGGAGCACCGATTAAAACAAACACAATACATGCCACTGGTATAGAGAATTTTTTATGAATCTCGACGGAGTATCGATTAATGCTCTTCCTATAAGCTTGGATGAGACTATAATCTCCTTTTACACGTTGAGATAGATTCCTGAAGCGTCTAGTTTGAGATCGCTGCTCTTTTAAATTCAACTCAGTGTTATTTTTGATTTCTTCCTGTCGGGCAGTGAGTATAGTTACCGCCTCTGCGTAACTATTGGGTGGCACCAAATCCGGGTCGGTGCTGTTAAAATGCTTTACAATTCTCTGTTCAGTTTTTTGAACCTTTTCCTGGTAAAAGGTGATTTTATCCTGCATCATTTCGACAGACATTTCACGATCTGACTTCGGTTTGGTATCACTTCGCTTAAGTTCCATATCTTCCGCAGGGACTTTTATGTGATGTTCTTCAAATATGATTCGTCTGTAATTTTCCTTGTTCTCACTGTCGAGTTCGTGGATTTCACCATCAAACAGTTTGAGAAGAATGGCATCATCCATTGTTAAAAAGGTTCCTTTATTGGATTGAATAAACGTTTGAGTCGGTTTGCTCTTTTTACTGAAGATTCGGACGTCTTGAAACTCTCTCCCCTTTTTTCCTCCAACGATCAGATTGTAATCCGGCAGGTCATCCACAAAATAACCCGGTTCGATACTGATATCCGGTCGCTTCCGATAAATATCCCGTGAAAGCTCTTTAGCTCGGTGATTCATCCCCGGAAGAATAGCATTATTAAAATACATGAGAGGTACAGCCACCAAAATACTAAATGCCACTGCCGGCCAGAGCATTCTGAAGTAAGAAACACCTGTAGAACTAAGAGCGGTTATTTCGTTATCTTCTGCAAGGCGTCCGAAAGTCATGAGTGTAGCGATCAATACAGCCATGGGAGCGGCCAGTGCAACAATCCATGCAGTGTTAAGAAAAAGGAATTCCAGGATTACTGAAAATGACAATCCTTTTCCCAGAAGTTTATCTACTGCCCTGAGAAGAAAATTGGTGAAAAGAAGAAAAATCAGAATAAGGAGAGCATAGAAGAATGGGAGGAAGTGGCCTTTCAGAATATATCGTGTCAAAGTACGCATATTGGATTTATCTGATGTTTGGCAAGAAGGTACGGAAAAACAAAATAAGATTATAACATACGTTCAAATTTAAGTTTTAATGTTGTTTGAGATTATTTCAGTTCAAACTTCTACCATTAATTTTCATTAATCCCTTTGATTTGGGTGAGGGACGGGAATCGAACCCGCGGCCACCAGGGCCACAACCTGGAGCTCTAACCGACTGAGCTACCCCCACCATGTTTTTATATCAGTGATATAACACAAGTTCACTGAATGGAGTATTCATCAATGGTGAAATTTAACCTGATTCATTCATGAGACCATGAAATATTAAGGTTGTAAACCCAATATAGAGTCATATTACTCATTCGAAGAGTTATAGTCAGCAAGTGGTTAATAGTTTCCGTATTGACAATTCGACATTACGGGCAACATGCCGTAAATTTGTTATTATGGGCAAACAACGCTGTGGCTGGGTACCGCTGAACAAACCATTTTATGTCAAATATCATGATGAAGAGTGGGGGGTTCCTGTCCGTGAAGACAGACTGATGTTTGAATTTCTTGTTTTGGAAACATTTCAGGCTGGATTGAGCTGGGAGATAGTATTAAATAAACGTGAGAAATTTCGCCAGGCTTTCGAAGATTTTGACATGACTATTGTAGCAGCTTTTGATGAGCAAAAACTACTAGAACTTCAGATTGATAAAGGGATCATCAGGAACAAGCTTAAGATTCAAGCCGCAGTGAACAATGCTAAAAAATGTCTGGAATTGGTAGAACAATATGGGTCATTCTCAGACTATCTTTGGAATTTTGTAGATGGCCAGCCAGTCGTGAATCACTGGAAGAGTATTAATGAAATTCCGGCGATATCAACTCTCTCTGATAGAATAAGTGCGGAAATGAAGAAGTTAGGATTCAAATTCTTCGGCAGTACAGTTTGCTATGCTCACTTGCAGGCTGTTGGGATGGTAAACGACCATACAATAAATTGCTTCCGATACAAGGAATTAACGTAGCTTTACACTATGTCAGAATTATGGCAATCTGTCACTGATTGGCTTGGTCAACAGGAAAATCTACTCCTCTGGGGAAGTCTATTCAGTGTTGTCATGTTCTTCGGATCTATTGCCGTAATACCCTGGCTAGTGAGTCGTATTCCTGATGACTACTTTTTGCACGAAAAGCAGCCGCCATCTAAGACTTTTAGCAGTCATCCGGCTATACTTTTGGTAGTTCAATTAGTAAGAACAGCATTTGGTCTGTTATTTCTTACTCTTGGATTTGCCATGCTGTTTATACCTGGACAGGGATTACTCACCATGCTTATTGGGCTGATGCTTATCTGGTTTCCCGGAAAGTATCGATTGGAGAAGCGGATCATTCGCCGACCGGGGGTTCTAAAGGGAATCAACTGGCTGAGGGAAAAGAGAGGTAATTTACCGCTGAGGATTAGTGATGAATGAGGCTTATTGTGATTCCAGTTTATCCTTCGTAGAATTGTTTCAGAGGAATTAATAGGGATGGCACCTACATATTTCGCTCTCTTTTATGCCGTGGGCATTATCCTCTTTGCTGTCTTCGTTCGATTTTGGCTTAGCAAGAAGCGGCTTCAGGAAGAGGAGAGCAAGATGAAGAAAACCAAGTCATCCTTCAGGGTTAATGAAGAAATGGCGAAGAAAATCTCCGAGGATGCCAAAGAACACAGACTGAGAAGAGAGAGAGATCACGGTTGACCTGAGAGATGGGACTTATAAAGATTACAAATCAAATTGTTGTGGATGAAGCAGACTTGGAAGAAAAATTTGTCCGCTCTTCAGGGCCTGGTGGACAAAATGTTAACAAGGTTTCTACTGCTGTTCAGCTTCGCTTTGATGTAGAAAATTCCCCTTCATTACCGGGTGCAGTTAAAGTGCGTTTGAAAGCCTTAGCCGGCAGTAGAATGACAGACGAAGGTGTGCTTGTGATAGATGCCCGGAATCACCGCACTCAGAGCCAGAATAGAAAAGAGGCACGTGATCGATTATTGGAGTTACTGCAGGAGGCTGCTGAGGAACCAACTCCTCGCAAGAAAACTCAACCGTCGAAACGGGTAAAAGAGAAACGGCTCAAAGAAAAACGTCACCGAAGTAGAATCAAGCAGACTCGACGTTCTGTTAAGCCTGATGATGAGTAACTTTATGACTAGATTGACTATTCTGATTCTGATTTTGATGGTTGTTTTACCATCTCAGGATGAAGTTGATCCAGCCACCACTCTAACTTCTGTAGGACAGATAGTCCCCGATTTTACTATCACAACTACCGATGGTACTGTTTACACTTCCCAAAACCTGAGGGGACAAGTTTACGTTTTGGATTTTTTCGCAACTTGGTGTGCCCCATGTCTGGAAGCCATGCCGCACTTACAATCCAAAGTATGGGAAGCCTATGGAAATGGCGAACTTCTTCTGTTGGGTATCGGTCGGGAACATTCTTCAAATGAGTTGGCCTATTTCGTCAAAGATAAAGGGTATACATTTCCAGTGGCGGCTGACCCCGAGCGAAAAATGTATGGCAAGTTTGCATCCATGTTCATTCCTCGCACTTATTTCATCGGAAGGGAAGGGACGATCTTATACCAGTCTGTAGGATATGACGAGGAGGAATTTGACCGCCTGCTGGCTAAAGTGAAGGGAGCTATTTAGTTTTTCAAATCTCGCCTGATAACTTCCGGCACCGGAATTGTTTTCTGACTCTCGTAATCAAAAGCCACTAAAGTTGTAACTGCCTGAGCCACAGGTTTTTCTTCATCTGCCACAAAGATACCTGTAAGAATGTCGAAGCTTTTATGACCCATTCGCGAGATTTTCTGTCCGATTTGCAAGGTGGCGGGGTGTGAAAGCTGGCGAAGGTAATCGATTTTAGTAGAAGCTTGAATAAACGGCGGTTTCTTGAAATCCCATTTTTTTACTAACTCGATTCGACCAGATTCTAGATAGGTGAGGAAAGTGGCATTGTTGATGTGTCCCAATGCGTCCATGTCTTTCCATCGAGTCTCTATTTCAAAGAAAGATTCAAACTCTGAGCGTTTTACTATCTCTGTTTGCATTTCTTGTTTAACCTCCTGTCTGCTTGAATATTATGTCTTCGATCATGTGAATCAAGTAAAAGGAACTATCATAGATGGCATACTCTACTGTTTTATGATCATGTCCAGAAGCTCAGGGTCGTCCGGTAAAAGACCGGCTTTAACCAGCCGTGGTGTCATAGTTCTCAGGTTGGGATCTGTAGAAAAGACACTGTAGAAGATAGGGAGGGCTTCTTCCGTGCGTCCGATCCCCGCTAATGCCACAGCGGACCAGTAGGGGAGTTCCACATTCTCCGGATAGAATTCGGCGGCCAATCGATACTCTTCGAGGGCTTCGTTAATCAAGTTTTCTTCCATGAAATAATCACCTTGGTTGGCGTGTTCGTAAGCTCTATGGATCCTCA
>Ga0208132_1001452_pt1 | contig 9939 bp, 8 predicted proteins | sample ETNtaG_16_FD_185785 | JGI IMG/M metagenome (GOLD analysis project Ga0208132, IMG submission 185785) | Marine microbial and viral communities from oxygen minimum zone, Eastern Pacific Ocean - ETNP201406SV199 (SPAdes) (version 2) | ecosystem: Environmental > Aquatic > Marine > Oceanic ... | reverse complement strand
TTCCGGTAAAGTCCACATAGCAGATATCTCAATTCCAGAAATATGGCCTGAAAAACTTCCTGCAAAAGATGCTGACGCAGAATCTTCAATAAATATTTCCACCCCCTGTACTTATTTGTTAACAGCAGAGTTTGTCAGTGAATTGATTCCTGAGCGTCTTCCAGACGCTCACAAGGGTTCTTCCGGACATTTACTTACAGTCTGCGGTTCCAGTGGTATGGGCGGTGCGGCAAGTCTCTCATCTACAGCCGCGTTAAAGAGCGGTGTCGGTTTGGTCAGTGCCTGCGTTCCAGGAGATCTTCGTGATCATCTTCCTGGACAGGCGGCGGAAGTAATGACAGTCAGTCCACACAATGCTTCAGAGTATTTTTCAGAAGAGCATGCAGATTTTGTGGAACAACTTGCTTCTGTACGTAATGCCGTAGTACTCGGCTGCGGACTGGGAGTTCATTCTAAAACCGTGGCTTTTGTGCAACATCTGACGAAACATCTGTCGGGTCCACTACTGATTGATGCAGACGGACTTAATAATCTGGATGAAGAAGCCTTGCAGGAAAGACTTGGCACTGCTGTCATTACACCGCATCCACGCGAATTGTCCCGGCTTTGTGGACAGAGTCTTACAGAAATTCAGCAAAACAGAATCTCGACCGTACGTAGATTAGCCCAAGAATGGAATGTGGTTCTGTTGCTCAAAGGTGCATATACAGTGATCGGCAGTCCTGATGGAAAAATATTCATCAATCCTACCGGAAATTCCGCGCTTGCCACTGCGGGTTCCGGAGATGTCCTCAGTGGTTTCATCGGCGGTTTTCTCGCACAAGGTCTATCACCACTTAACGCTGCTTTGACAGGAGCCTACATGCACGGCCTTGCTGCAGAATGTTTTACCCAAAAAACAAAAACCAAATACATGCTGGCAAGTGATCTTTTTGAAGGTTTGCGCTTAGCCAGAAATATGCTCAATACTTAGTGAACTTCTGGTAAAAAAATGGGGAATCTCTAACCATTTTTTTGTTTATCCTCTCCACAAAATATATATACTCTGGAGAATATTTTCAGTGACGATTTCCTTAAAATATATTAGTATGTACAGAATTTAGCTGTTACAGATTATTCTTTGTGACTGTCATTCTTTCTTCAAGTTTACGGAAGATCGAACATTCAATCGAAGAAGCAGCGATGGATTTATGGACCACTCCCCTGAAAATTTTTTTGTAATCACGTTGCCCAGCATAGAACCGGCACTGCTGGCTGCATGACTTTTGGGTTCCGCATTATAAGTTGCGCTTTGAAAAGAAACGCAAACTAAAATCTATGCAGTTAAGCACCAAATCATCAAAATAATAATGCATCAAAACAACTTATAACATCAGAGATATTATGAATTTTGTAGAAAATACCTCAGAACTTCAACAATTTGACAGTCAACATCATCTGCACCCTTTTACAGATCCTAAAGCTCTTCTAAAAGACGGCGCTCGTGTAATTACACGCGCTGACGGGATATATCTCTGGGACTCAAACGGTGAAAAAATACTTGACGCCATGGCTGGATTGTGGTGTGTCAATGTTGGTTATGGACGTAAAAACCTGGCAAAGGCGGCCTATGAACAGTTACAAGTATTGCCTTATTACAACACTTTTTTCAAAACAACAACTCCTCCTGCAATTGCTCTCGCGAAAAAACTTGCAGAGATAACCCCTGAAGGATTCAACCACGTATTTTTCACTAGCTCCGGTTCTGAGGCAAATGACACAGTAATTAGAACAGTCAGGCGCTATTGGCGTTTACTTGATAAACCTGAAAAAAGATATATCATCAGCCGTAACGAAGCCTATCATGGCAGCACAGTTGCGGCCGCAAGTTTAGGAGGACAAAGTTTTGCCCATGAAATGGACGGATTGCCTATCCCTGAAATTGCCCATATTGACCATCCATACTGGTATGGAAAAGGAGGAGACTTGTCACCGGATGATTTTGGACTTAAAACCGCACAATGCCTGGAAACTAAAATTAAGGAAATCGGTGAGGAAAAAGTTGCAGCATTTATCGGTGAGCCCATACAGGGTGCTGGCGGAGTGGTTGTCCCACCTGATACTTATTGGCCTGAAATACAAAGAATTTGTAAAAAATATGGAATCCTCTTAATTGCAGATGAAACTATCTGCGGATTCGGTCGTACAGGAAAGTGGTTTGGCAGTGAAACATTTGACATTAAAGCAGATCTGATGCCAATTGCAAAAGGGCTGTCTTCAGGTTATTTGCCGATAGGTGGAGTTATGATACATGACCGCGTTATGGATGCGTTAATTGAAAAAGGAGGCGATTTTGCCCTCGGCTTCACCTATTCAGGCCACCCAGCCGCATGTGCGGTTGCGCTTGAAAACATTAAAATTTTTGAGGATGAAAAACTCGTTGAAAAAGTGGCCAACGAAACTGGTCCTTACCTGAAAAAAAGCTGGAAGGAATTTGAAAACCATCCACTTGTCGGTGAAGTCCGCAACGTTGGGTTGCTTGGAGCGATTGAGCTGGTGGAAAATAAAGAAAAAAGACAGTTTTTTCCCAGTGATAAAAAAGTTGGTGATGCATGCAAAACTATTTGTTTTGAGAACAATATTGTAATGCGTGCTCTGAAAGACACCATGGTTGTCTCACCACCTTTGACCATTACAGTTGAGCAAATTGACGAAATGTCTGATTTGATTAAACTGTCTCTTGACCAGACTGCAGAGAAATTTGGGATAAAATAGAAAGCTGTTTAAACAAATATACGGACTTTCTAAGACCTCAAAGCTGAATCCGTGGAATCCACCACGGTTTGTACTCCGGATAAGAACCGCCTTCTCTTGATGATGGCAAAGCGTATTTAATCACTAACACAGTACTCCCACGGACATGAAAACTGGCCCGGAATAGCTTTGAACAGACCAAAATTTTGCCGGAATATTTCGGTAGGAATTATTTCCGCTTATTTGCCAATTTGAAATCCAGTGAAAAACCCCGCTTTTTGAGCAGGATAGCTGCCCATGAATATGACTGGTATTTAAAACCGTTTAGTCTGTAACCACCCCGATTTGTTTGAAATAAAACACGAGTCCTGCTAACCTCAAAGAAATGCCATCTTTAATCTTTTTATCATAGCTGAATAAAACCTGAACCCTGAACACTTTAATGCCTGCTTTCTCCACAAGAATAGATAACCAGTCCGAAGACTTCCAAAAAAACTCGGAACAAATGGGTAAATTAGTAGACGATCTCCGAATGAAGCTTCAAGAATCAGCTCTGGGCGGAAGTGAAAAAGCGCGTAAAAAACACATTGAACGCGGGAAACTTCTGTCACGTGACCGGATACGTTTGTTACTTGACGCAGGCAGTCCTTTTTTAGAATTCTCTCCCCTGGCTGCAGATGATTTATATGATGACAATGTTCCTGCTGCCGGAATAATTACCGGTATCGGCCGTGTTTCCGGAATAGAAGTAATGGTTGTAGCAAATGACGCAACTGTCAAAGGCGGTACTTATTATCCCATGACCGTTAAAAAACATTTGCGCGCACAGGAAATAGCGCTCGAAAATCACCTGCCCTGCATTTACCTGGTTGATTCCGGAGGTGCTTTCCTGCCAAGGCAGGATGAGGTATTCCCGGACAAGGAGCATTTCGGGAGAATTTTCTACAATCAGGCAAATTTATCTGCAAAAGGCATTTCTCAGATTGCTGTGGTGATGGGATCCTGCACAGCCGGTGGTGCGTATGTCCCTGCAATGAGCGATGAAAATGTGATCGTCAGGGAACAGGGTACAATCTTTTTAGGTGGGCCCCCTTTAGTGAAAGCGGCAACCGGACAATCTGTAACAGCCGAAGAACTGGGCGGGGGTGAAATTCACAGCAGGATTTCCGGAGTAACTGATCATCTTGCGCAAAATGATACTCACGCCTTAAGCATCACCAGAGAAATAGTGGCTGGACTGAATCGTAAAAAAGAAATGCCCGTGAAGACAAAACCTGTAGTGGACCCGCTTTTTGCACAACAGGAACTGCATGGAATACTCCCGGTAGATAACCGGCAGTTTTTTGATGTTCGAGAAGTGATTGCACGGCTAGTTGACGCTTCTGAATTTCATGAATTCAAGGCACTATACGGAACAACGCTGGTGACTGCTTTTGCCCACATTCACGGCTACCCTGTCGGTATTGTAGCCAATAACGGGATCCTGTTTTCTGAGTCCGCACTCAAAGGTGCACACTTTGTGGAATTGTGTAATCAGCGTGGAATTCCACTGATCTTTCTGCAGAATATAACTGGATTTATGGTAGGACAGGAATACGAACACGGTGGAATTGCCAAAGACGGAGCAAAAATGGTGACAGCTGTTTCCTGTGCGAAAGTTCCAAAATTTACCATAATCATTGGGGGTTCACATGGTGCAGGGAATTACGGTATGTGCGGCAGAGCCTATAGTCCGCGTATGCTCTGGACATGGCCAAATGCTCGTATTTCTGTGATGGGTGGTGAGCAGGCAGCTTCGGTACTGGCAACTGTTAAACGGGAAAATATTGAGGCTTCCGGGAAAAAATGGAGCGCGCAGGAGGAAGAGGAATTTAAACGTCCCATACGTGAACAATATGAACATCAGGGACATCCATATTACGCGACTGCGCGGCTTTGGGATGATGGGATCATCGATCCTTCTGATACAAGAATGGTGCTCGGATTGGCCCTATCCGCCGCATTTAACGCACCGCTTGAAAAAACTGAATATGGGGTCTTCAGGATGTGACTACTCCTGCTTAAAACTGGCTTGAATACTGCATTTAGTTATAGATAAACTTAAACTATCTTGCTAATTTATAGCAAATTATCCGGCTTAAACTTGCTGGAGGAGGAAGATGTATTCATTCAAGAAAAGCAAATCGTTTATGTTGAAGTTGGTACTATGAAACATACAAATTTTCCAGGAGACGTTTACTAAGCTTATTTTATAAAATGACACCAAAATTTACCTGTGAAACTATTCCTCTGCACAGCACGGCCAGTGACGCAACTTTTGAAATTGACGTATGGCGGTATTTCCATCCTGATGCAACCAAGACGGTTTATCTGCAGGCAGGAATTCATGGCATAGAACTGACCGGCATTCCGGTCGTGCATGAATTCATGAAAGAAATTGAAGCTAATCAGCTTGCATACAATTTCATTTGTGTCCCTCTTTCAAATCCAATGGGTCTGGACAGCCAGATCATGGGAGTGCAGACCGGGTACAACAACCTGCACACCAACCAGCAAAACTGCTGGAACTGGAACAGGATTGGAAATTTAAAGGATGAGCCAAGCCAGGAAGGACGCTGGATCAAGACTTTACTGGACTTGTCGGCGCCGGCAGATATTGTACTTGATCTCCACACCGCAGGAATAGAGACCGCACCACATATTTACTTTCACAAGACAGAAATAGAACACGTTACTGGTCTGGGGATTCCACACCTGCTGTCCTGGGAAATACCATCCAATAGTTTTTCAGACACTAATTTTCAACGTGGAAAAGTCTCGCTGACCTTTGAACTGTCTTCAAGCAGAAGCGTTCACGGAGAGTGGGTTAAAGAAAGCCTGATTTTCCTCAGACGCTTTTTCGGACTGCTGCCTAAAGTTGAAGGATCAAAAATATGGCAAACAGAAACGCAGCTTAAAAAGTGGTATTCTCCAGCCGGAGGGATTCTCTGCTGGCACAAAGATGCAGGTGACGCGGTTACAGAAGGTGATGTGATCGCCACGCTTTACACACGAAAAGGAAGTTTGGAATTGGAATCACCTTACACTGGAGTACTCCTGCTGAAAAATCCAATTCATGCACCTCACGAAAGACAGGAACTGGCAAAATTTCTGGTTGAATAAGTTTTGGACAGACTATACAATTATTTTGTACTGTTAATAATTACTGTCTAGAAATAATGTCTAAAATCCACCCGCACCAGAATCAGCAATCCTGAAATGAAATAAATCCTGAGGCTCCTCAGGGGAAGATTATTTCGATCAAAGGCAAAAAAATATTGAATTCCGGATAATGTCCTGGATGACAAGAAAACACTTTGTCAATAAGAACTTAATTAAGAACACAAAATAAATAATGGAAGAAGAGCCACATACATTAGGCCTGGCATTAGGCGGAGGCGCCTTTCGGGGAACTGCACATCTCGGAGTTTTGAAAGCGTTAGAAGAAGAAGGCCTACGCCCCGGGTTTTTGTGCGGGACCAGTGCCGGTGCAATGGCTGCAGCTTTTTATGCATTCGGCATGGCGCCGGAAGAAATCAGAAATATTGCCCGTAATTTACGTTGGTTAAAAGCAACTAATTTAACTTTTTCAAAACTGGGTTTACTTTCCAACACAGAAATCGGTAAGTTCATTGAAAAATATCTGGGAGACGTACTGATTGAAGATTCGTTAATTCCACTGGCAATTGTGGCAGCGGACATCTCAACCGGTGAAAAAGTGGTTTTTAAAACCGGAAGTCTTGCGGATGCAATTATGGCCAGCACCTGCATTCCGGGGGTTTTTATGCCGGCCCAGATTAATGGGCGAATGCTGGTAGATGGGGCAATTGTAGAAAATGTCCCGGTGAAGGTTCTCAAAGAAATGGGGGCAAAGGTTTGTGTCGGAGTTGACTTAGGCAGCGGAGGTTACCGACAACCGGAATCACTGGTGGAAGTTTTGCTGAATGCCTTCAGTATCGCTATTGACCGCACGATCCATCACCAGCGTGATCAGGCGGACTTGATCATCAAGCCCTCACTTGCGGGATACAGTTTGACCGATTCCGGAAATTCTATAAAACTTTATGCGGAAGGCTACCGCAGTGGAATAATGGCGCTGGATGAAATAAAGATTCTTGTAGAAAAAGCCGGGCCTTCTTCTCTGGAAGTCCTCGAACAGAAATTCAAAAGCTGGCTGGAAATATGACTGACCGTTACGCTGAAAAACTCATCATTCCATACTTTTCCACGCTTGAATAATTCCTAAGCCCGTATCGGGCTGTTTTTGTAACAAATAACAAAAACCTTATCTTAAATCTTAGCTGTTGAAAAATGTCTGAAATATCTTTGCTGGCAATTGCACTTGGCGGCGCTTGTGGTTCTGTCTCCAGATTTTTAGTTGCCAGAGAAATGGGACGCCGTCTTGGAGATTTTCTGCCTTACGGAACACTGGCAGTAAATGTATTGGGTTCACTGGCACTGGGTTGGCTGGCGACTGTTTTTCTTGATCGTCCGGAAATCAACAGCGCTCTTCGGCTTGGCATAGCTGTCGGATTTTTGGGAGCCTTCACCACTTTTTCGACTTTCAGTCTTGAATCAGTTCAACTATTACTTAACGGTGCCGTCTGGCGAGCTATGCTCAATATCGCAGTCAATACTGTAGTCTGCCTTGGAATGTGCTATCTCGGTATGCAGTTAGCCCGCTTTAGTTGATGCACTAAGACTCTAGGTCATGGAGAGTTTTTAGCAGGCACGAGTTTAATATTTCTTTTCGCGGCGATTTTACTTTGCCACATTTTTCCCAGTTGTTCACGTGTAACATTTGGGACCCCAGTATCAGACCTCAGTGCGGATTGACCACGCTTAATCACCGGAATTCCAGAAGGCACAAGCTTTAAGCTTTTATCCTCATCCTCCTCTATTATCGCAAATTCAAAAAAACCACTGGTATTGCTTTTGATCAGCACCTGTTTATTTTGTGTTTCAATCCAACTGAAATTCTCATCACCTTTGAGATGAGCTTGAAAGGTCGAGCCGTCCGGTTGGGCGAAGGTGATTAAATAAGGCGCAGCCGGCACCGCCATTAAATTCATGGCAAAACCGCTGAGCAGAACAATAGTCAAACTGATGAGTTTCATATTTCTCTTATTTGCTGATGGTTAAAGTCATATTGTCACCGGCTGCGCTGATACTGGTGGCGCTGATTCCCGAAGAAGAGTTGTCGTAGAGTTTGCTGTCCGGAGTACTGCTGTTATCAAAGGTCGCGCTGTTGGCACTGTAAAAGAGGTGTGTAGTCCGGCCTTGGGAGGAACCGTTGTCCAGATCAGCATTATTTGCCTCCTCCAGGTCAACCAACGGTGGGGATTGGGTCATGCAATTATTATAATCAGAACAAGTACTGAGAATATCCTTTACATGCCAGATTGCTGCACCGCCGCTATAGCTACTGCCAACTGTGTAAATCGAACTGTTGTCCAGCAGAAGCATATTTAAACCTTGATCATAACCACCTGAACTGCGGTTTTCAAAGAGGAAGTATTCACTGATGTTATCGCTGGTTGAAGTTGAAGCTTTGTAGATTTCGCATGAGCTGGCGTGAGTACTGCTCTGATAAACCGCAGGCAATGTGATGCTGTTTGTTCCGTTGTCGACCGTTTGAGGAACACATGCACTAATTTTTTCTTTAGCCCAGGCGCTGAAGTGTACCGGTGTCGCACCAGCATATTCACTGCTTGATTTATAACCCCAGGCTCCGCCTCCCATCAGGCCAAAAGAACCAATACCTGAGCTTATTGGTGTTAGCCTAGTGTCATATAAATCCGGCAACAGAAAATAAGCATGTCCCAGTTCGTGAGCCATCACACCAATAGTTGCATCCCAGGTATTACTCGAACTTGAGCCCTGACGTTCCCCAAACTGCGAATATCCATTTTGTCCGTAAGTGATACCATCATAGGTGTTAACTCCTAATAAACTCACACCGTCCAGTGTAATTCCGTGTTCACCTTCATCATCATAATCGTCATCACCATTCTTGTCACAAAGTAGTGCCGTAGCCTGTCCCCAAACGCCACCTGGAGAATTGATACCTGATGAGCTTTCTCCACCCGCCACCAAAAAAATTACCTGCAATTCGGTCACACTAAGTTTATCGTTGCCATCTGTATCATAAGCAGCAAAATTAATGCTTGAATCTGCTTCAGTGATTGCTTTTGCAGCATAACAGGCCCAGGAGTTTTTCTGGGTGTTGGGGTGATTTTCCGGCATATTTACCGTAATTACGCCGTCATTTGAACAGCCTGATGATTCTGAAACAGGTGTGAATTGATATTTGCTGTAAGTTGTTTCGGCCAGATAATGATTCATCTGGCCTTCGCTTGTACCAAACATCTTGTTAGCCCAAGTAGTTTCATCACTATTCAAACATGCATTATTGTACTGTACTCGCACCATCAATAGTGGTACTTTCGTGGAGGCCGTCAATGTACTGTTTACTGTGCACGAACCTTTATCAGAAGGCGTAGTTGTATAACATGGAGAAGAAGAAGTTGAACTTTCCTCTTTCTCTTTTTTACTGCAAGAAAGGAGAAATAAGAGCAGAGGAACAAAAAGTATGAGGAATAATCCAACAGATTTCCGTGAGTGCTTCATCAAGTACATACTATTTTTTGTAAAATTAAAGATTCAAAGAGAAGCCCATACCGGATAAAGTTAAAGCTGATCATAAAAAGCAGGGCGGAATGGCGGAGAGAGAGGGATTCGAACCCTCGGTACGGTTGCCCGCACACGTGATTTCCAATCACGCACCTTCGGCCACTCGGTCACCTCTCCGGAACAAAATTACTTTGCATAATGAAAGTAAATTCAAACCTTTTGATTCTAGCTGAGCAAGCCGATCCGTGCAAGCTTTTTGCAAAGCATTCTCCTGATTTTTCTTTACATTCTTCGCTTTTGCTTGTCTTAGTCTAGCAGGCTTTGTATGCTATAATATTACTTTTGCTCCAAATAATTTCAACATATTTTATGAATTTACTTAATTACAATCACAGTATTCCATCGTTACTCATTTTAAGCGGCAGGATTTATCAAAAGAATTTCATTTCAATTTTGTTTTTAACAGCGGCATTGGTGGCACCAGCATTTTTTATGGGTTTTGCTGGCTGGGGAGAAACTGAGAGTATCGTATTT
>Ga0208132_1001434_pt1 | contig 10050 bp, 5 predicted proteins | sample ETNtaG_16_FD_185785 | JGI IMG/M metagenome (GOLD analysis project Ga0208132, IMG submission 185785) | Marine microbial and viral communities from oxygen minimum zone, Eastern Pacific Ocean - ETNP201406SV199 (SPAdes) (version 2) | ecosystem: Environmental > Aquatic > Marine > Oceanic ... | reverse complement strand
TTGTCTACTACTTTTTGGTAAGACTTTAGTGTTTTCGTATTTTCGTCACCAAATATTTTTTTAACATTTTTCCACATAATTTCCTTGTACCGCTTTCGGTAGGGTGAGGACGGTTGGCTGAAGGCGAGAGTGTAATTTGTTTGAGGACAGCGTTTTTTGCTATGTGCTTTACCCGTTGAGATCATCAGTCCAACTAAAATCCAGTAGTGCAATTGTAGCAAAACCGGCTTTCCGGGTCAAGAACTACGAAGTCCGAACAACAACTAATAGGCTGAACAATAACTTGCAATTACGGGGGGTTAGCTTATCTTCAATTCAGCTTAAATTTTTTTTGATATGATTGACTTATGCGGGCTTATTTACTGTTTTTACTCCTACTGCCTGGTCTGTTGGGTGGCTGTTATCCGAAATCACTTAATTACAGCCCCGGTTGGGCAACAAGCACGATTGACGGTACTGTGCGGGGAGAAAACGCTAAAATGCTAGAATCACAGCCCTTCATCATCGTTCTTGAATACTATTCAAACTTTATTAAATTTGAAAACGAATCACCACTTTATTCTCCAAAGGCACGAGTTTTTTTTCCGGACAAGAACGGTAATTTCCGCATTAGCTTTGACCTTAAGGCAACCGCCATAGATTTGACTTTTGTAGCCTCAGCATACAGCATGCAGCGTTTCCGCTTTCGAAGGCAATTCGGAATTGGCGAGTTACATTATGACGCAAAGTTGTCACGCAGTGAGGTATGGCAGCATGAATTTATTCTGCAGACAGCACCATTTTTGGAAAATTTCATCCTTGAACAACGTTATAAAATGCCAGATTCACAACAGTTGTTTCTTGGGAATTGGTTGGCAGAGGAACGCAGGAGATTTGCTGAGGGAAAAGAAAATTAAAAAATACTTACGCAAAAAAGGTTCGGATACTACTCTCATCGTGAAATGCGTAAAAGACTTCATTCAAAGCCGCTGTTTTTCCGACCTCAACGTGACCCTCCGCATTTAGACTGATCAATCCATATAAGTACTTGAATTTATTGCTTTCACGCATGGTTACAGCCACCGCATCGTGCAGAGGCATACCATCGTCAACACGTGTTACAATTCTGGCCGCAGCCGCCTGCTGAACGATTTGTTCTCCAATGCCTGTACAGGAAACCCCGGCTTTTGTAGAAGCATATGTTCCGGCTACGGTAGAGGAGTCACTCACTCTTCCGGGAATTTCACAGCCAATTCCACCGGTTGAAGTACCGGCAAAAATGCGTCCTCCTTTGTCAAGTGCCACTGCTCCGACTGTTCCGTGTTTTCCGGAACAACTTCTATCGTATTCCTCCAACCGTTCCGGAGTAATCGGATCATAATCGGCCATTCCGTTTCTGCGGCAAAATTCTGTAGCTTGATCAGCACTCAAAACTGTATGTTCTTCATTGGACAGCAAGGCTGCAGCTTCAATTGGGTTCCGGATATTTTGTACATTAATAACGCCCGAAAAGCGATTATTAGTCCCGTCCATCAAAGCCGAACTCATCCGCACCTGTCCGTCAGCCTGCAGTTTGGATCCGGTTCCTGCATTAAAAACAGGATCATCTTCCAGCATCCGGATTGCGTGGCGCACAGTTTCTTCAGCCGTGCCTTTTTGCAGCAAAACAAATGATTCCTCCCAGATATTACAAAGGGAATCGTGCATTAATTGCGCTTCAGCAAGTTTGCCTTCCAGACTTCCGGCGCCGCCATGGATGATTAACTGCTCCATGTTTTTTATGTGTTGCGTCCAACCATCACAAAAGCAGACCAGTAAAACGGTGCACTCCACTGTGCATCGTCCAGCATTTCCAGACGTGCTTCACGCATCGCCTTACGCGCCGACATTCCGGTAAGGAATTTATCGTAAAATTTGGTCATCAACAGTTGCGTCCCCGCATCACTGACTTCCCAGAATGAATTGATGACATTCTTCACACCTGCTTCCTGAAACGAGCGACGAAGCCCATAAACGCCTTCACCTTCGTGTATTTCACCCAGTCCGGTTTCGCAGGCGGAAAGCACGACCAATTGGGTTCCGGCTAATTCCAAACTTAAAACTTCCATAGCGGTTAACACACCGTCGTTGTCTGTATCAATTTCACCAAGCATGGGAGCGTTTGCGTTCAATCCCGCGAAAGCAAGCCCTGCACGCAGCAAAGGATTATCGGCGGGGGGAGGAACGCTGCTCGAACCGCGGCTGAGGCCCTGAAGACGTTTTTTCAGCTTTTCGTCTTCCTTAAGAAAAAAACCGTGGGTTGCAATATGCAGAACTTCCGGAGCGCCGGACATTTTGCGGAGTAACTTTTCTTCCGCAACACGTTGTGAATAAATTGTGCTTGTACGACCAACATCGGAGCTAGGATCTTTAGTGTCAGCAACTTCTTTGATGACTTCTCCTTCTTTTTCTGCCCCGGGCAAAGGATCAAAATTAAGTCCACGTAACCCTGAACCCATCCTTGCGCCCTGAGCAACACTAGCGGAACGTTTGTTGGTTACTTCACGTGCAGCAGGTGTTTTGAGTATTTTATCTGAATCATAGTCAGGCCCTGCAATTATCAGCAATTCACCTTTAGCGGCCAGCAATGGATCTAATGCTAAATCACGTGCAGAACTTATAATGCGCAAATCAAAATTTTCGAGCAGGTAACTGTCGTCATCATCGGTCAAGACATCAAACGGAAGGACATTCAGCAGGCCGTCTGGAGAAATAAAAATTGAGGCTGTTTCGCCCAATCCTTCTGTGAGTGGTTGCCATAATACCTCCCAAAGTTCTGTGGCAACACTTTTGACGTCCTCATCTTCTGCGCCTTCATCTTGAACAATTTCGCGCAGTTCCATGACCATACTGCTGATTATTTCTAAATCTTCATATTCAACAAAACTGAACTCTCCCTGATTAACCACAATTGCCAACATACGATATTCATCATTTTCATCTCGGAAACTTATAAAATCAACCAACGCATTTTCACCCATGCCCTCAACTACTTCATCTACGGTTACTTGCTTGGTTGATTGACGAAAACGCTGGCTTTGTTCACCAAGTTGAAGTTGGAGCATGTTGACTTTTTCCTCCAAATCAAAAACTATTCGCGGAAACTGTGCTCTGTTTTCTTCAGTTGGCCCTGCCAGAGTGAGTCCCGCCAGTTTTTTTCTGGTCTGAGTCAATTCTTCGGTTATTGACTGCAACTCGGGTGCGCCTGACATCATCACTACCTGTTGAGTTTCACTGGTAATTTTGAGCAGCAGACCCTTGCGCCGCAAACTTACATCAAAAAGATCCCTTGCGGTGCGCTCATCATTCATGCTCAAAAGCATACGTATCAGAGCATGCTGCTCAGGTCTGTGCAGACTTATATAAGACTGTCTTGTATTGTCTCCTGCTACCCAGAGCACACGATCCAAAAAGGCGTTACGCCGTGAAAATCCTTTTTTGAAAACGTCATAAGCATCTTCAGTTTTGCCCATTGTTTTGAGCAGGTCTGCCAGATTGTTCAGTGTTTCAAAAGTATAAGGATGATTCTCTCCTAGTACTTCTTCTTCAAGTTTAAGTGTTTCACGGAATATTTTAAGCGCTTCGTCTTTTTTGTCCTGAACCACATACAGTTCACCAATGTCATTCATGCTGCGCAGGGTGTCCGCATGACGTTTGCCAAAAACTCTTGTCCTTCCTGCCAATGCCGCTGAGATATGCTGTTCTGCTTCACTTAAATTACCAAGTGACTTTTGCACACGGCCAAGATTGTTTAAAGCTTTCAGAGTGTTCTGATGATCAACACCCAATTGCTCGCTCCATAACCGGTGAACTTTTGTGAAAATTGGTCGTGCCTCCTCGAAACGTTTATCACGCAGGAAAAGGTAAGCTAAGTTGTTTTGATTGGATAGCGTGCTGGTGTGTGTTTCCCCAAAAATCTCGGTATTTAATTGAATTACGTTTTTATAATTCAATTCCGAACGTTTAAATTCTCCTTGAGATTCATAAAGAAAAGCCAGGTTGTTGAGCAAAGCAAGTGTGGTGGGATGACGTTCTCCTTGAATTTTCCCTGAGATGGCAAACGCTTTTTTGAAAAGTGGCTCTGCTTCGTCATAAAGACCTTGATTTTCAAGTAATAAAGCGAGGTTATTCATCACAGAAACGGACTGCGGAGATTCTTCACCCAGTGCTTTTTTCATCAGACTCAGGGATTTCCGGAACAGTTTTTCGGCTTTTTGGTAATCGCCTAGACGACGGCGGACGCTGGCCAGATTATTCAGGTCTCCCGCAGTATTTGGATGCTCTTCTCCAAGTAAAACCCGGTCAATCTCATAAACCTGCTGATGAAACAACAAGGCTTTTTTAAGCTTGCCTGTATCTTCATAAAGCTGAGCCAAATGACTTTTGACCTGTACAACAAGCGGATCCTCTTCTCCGTATGCTGCGACCGCACCCTGAAGACTTTCTATAAATAACGTTTCTGACTGTTTATACTTGCCCTGATGACGATAAATCTCTGCAAGGTTTTCCTTGCTTTCTAAAATTATAAAATTGCCTTCTTCCAGAACTTCCTGCATCAAAGGCAGAGCTGTTTCGAATAATACCTGAGCTTCTTTTAATTTCCCCTGAGAATAATACAACTGTGCTAACTTCACCATTGCTTCAAGAGTGTCTGAATCTTTTTCACCAAAAACAGACTTAAATGCTTTCAGTGCCTGACTGAGCATATCCTCTGCTTCCGCGATACGTCCCAACTCCTGTAAATTCAGGGCCACTGATTTCATCCTGAAAGCACGTTGCGGATCGTCTTCCGGAGAAAGCCGGAGGGCTTCCTGTAGCACCGGTTCTGCCATTTCAGCATCAATAGAATTAAGAAACTCTCCGTAATTGTCAAGTACCAACAGTGTCTCCGTTGCTGCTTCTCCAAAAGAGGCAACGCTGGTTTCAAGTGTCAGCTGGTAAATCTGGTTCGCCTCTTCCAGCTGATCTAGTTCTGTATGAATTTGCGCCAGCAGCATTAAACTTGAAATAGCTTTTAAGGAGCCTGAACCAAAAGCGGTTTCGGCGAGACTTACTGCCTGCTGTGCAGAATCCAAAGCACCATTGAGGTTGCCTTCCTGATAAAGCTGCTCAATTTCCGTCTGACGTAAATTCCATGACTCTTCCGCTTTTTCCGCTGCTGTTTGAGCAAAGGTAGTGTCTGTAAAAGTCAGCATTAGCAAAACAACAACCAATAGTCCTGTGATTACGGGCTTTGAGAATGACTTTATATTACGCATATGGACCTCTTTAGTAATTAATAATGGTCTATTGTACATCATTTTGCGACATTTCTGCCAATTATCATAAAAACAAATGCTTGAAAAAATGCTACTGCATCTTAAACATACTTAATGTCCAGAGTATAGCTCTCTCAATTCATGCTTTAAAAAAGTAAAACATGATTAAAAACAGGCGCCGCGCTTTGCAGGAAAATTAAGCCCCGAAACGTTCCTCTAAACTTTCCAAATTTTGCGAAGAAGTCTCCCACTGTCGGAGATTTTTTGAAAGTTGATCATTCAATTCACTCTTTTCGATTTGTAATTTCTGGACTTCATCTGCAGAAGTTTGCTGGAAAAAATCTTCAATACTAAATTTCGCTTCAATTGCAGAAATTTTTAGTTCAGTCTCTTCAACCAAACTTTCAAAACGTGTCGCCTGTTTTTTTAATTTAGAAATTTCACGCTGCATTTTTTTACGTTTATCATAACTCAATTCCTGCGGTACTGATTCCGGCGTGGCAGTTTGTGCTATTGTCGTCGAAAGTGGTTGCTCGCGGTTGAGATAATCATCGCCAAATTTTTCCAGATATTCCTGATAGCTCCCTGCAAAATCTCTGACACCGTCAGGAGTTAACTCGAGAATGTGTGTTGCCACCTTCGAGACAAAATGCCGATAGTGACTGACGACCAGCACTGTACCTTCAAAGGCTTTCAAGGCATCCCCCAACGCAGCGACACCTTCAAGATCCATGTGATTTGTAGGTTCGTCGAGGATCAGAATATTCCGTTTTTCCAGCATTATACGTGCAAAAAGCAAACGTGCTGATTCACCGCCACTCAAGGTGGAAACCTGTTTAAGTGCCTCATCACCGGAAAACAAAACACGTCCGAGTAATCCGCGGATCGCGCCGATCGGTTCATGGGGCGCAGTTGCATAAAGCCAGTCATAAGCACTGATTTTTCCACGCAGCTGCTCGTGGTGATCCTGCGCAAAATAAGAAATATGTGCCTCATAACCCCACTCGAAAGTACCTTCGTCTGCAGTCAGCTGATCCAAAATTATTTTCAGCAAAGTCGATTTTCCAATACCGTTTGGACCAATGATAGCGACTTTTTCTCCGCGCTGAATCTCGAAAGAAATATTTTTCAGAACCTCTGTATCAGCAAATTTTTTGCTTACATTATTTACAGTAAGTACAGTTCTTCCGGAGGGCCGTGACTGCACGAAGCTTAAATCCGGAGAGATACGCGAGGAACGTTTTACCTCAGGCACATCCATTTTATCGAGTTGTTTTACACGTGACTGAGCTTGTCTGGCTTTAGTTGCTTTTGCGCGGAAACGATCGACAAAAGACTGTAGCTCTGCAGTTTTACGTTCATAACTTTTTATTTCTTTCAGTTTTTGTGTTTCAGCCAGCACCTTTGCTTCAAGAAATTGTTCATAGTTTCCGGTGTAAAGTCGTAATTCTTCGTAATCTATGTCAACGATATACCCTGCAACCGCGTTTAAAAAATTACGGTCATGCGAAATAAAGATTAATGTGCCTTCGAACTGTGAACATAAATATTTTTCCAGCCAGAGGATTGAAACAATATCCAGGTGGTTTGTCGGTTCATCAAGCAGCAGCACATCAGGTTGTTGAAAAAGCAGCTGCGCCAACAGCACACGCAATTTAAATCCGCCCGAAAGCTCATTCATCGGACCGGTGTGATAACGCTCACCGATACCGAGCCCGGACAATAATTCCGCGGCAAAAGGTTCCGCTACATAACCTTCTTCTTCTGCTATTATTTCTTCCAACTGCCCCAGCCTGTGTCCGGTTTTAGTGTCAAAATTTTCTGACTCAAGCAGTTTCTCCTTCTCAAAAAGCGCTTCACACAAGACCGGCCGTCCAAGCAAAACCACGTCAATTACGCGATTGTTTTCAAACTTGAAATGATCCTGCTGCAACACACCTACTTTCAAATCACGGGGCACTGAAATAGTTCCGGAATACGGTTTTTCTTCTCCGGTTATCAATCGCAGCAGAGTAGATTTTCCGGAACCGTTTGCTCCTACAAGCCCATAACTTTTTCCGGGATCAAAAGTGACTGTAGATTTTTCAAAAAGTGTCTTTTTGCCATACTGCATGGCTAAGTCAGCAATGCTGATCATTTCATTTTTAAATGCTAAAATTATTTATTCCTGCACCAATACCCAACTGCCTTTGCTTTTGATACGAAAACAAATTAATCCAACAGTTTTTAAGCTTGTTTTACAGGATGATTCTAGAATAGCTATTTTAGAAAAATACTTGATGAATTTCAATGCAATTCTACGATACTGCTGTACAGACTTCCTTGAATATAAGCCGGACTTAAGTTCTTAATAATTTATTACTCGGGGGTTGCCGAGTGTAGGATATTAAGTTATCTTGAGTTGTGACTTAATTTATAATCAATAAACTATCAACGTCTAATGCTCCGTAATGCAACCATCCGGGAGTACAGCGGAAATTTTGATCCGCGGCTTCCGGATCAGGAATCTCTGCTGATTCAACTCTGCGAGCACCTTTTCCGATCCGGATTTGTTTTTCATGATTCGACTGAAACTGAGATTGAATCCGGGGCCTCGGTGATACGTGACTTTTTTGCTCAGGAAGCAGAAATGCTTCGTGAACTCGTCCCGAGGAAACGCTTCAACAGTTTTTATGATTATCTGAATAATTTCGGCTGGTCTGCGGAAATGCTGCAAAAAAAACTTTGTCTACGAATTCTGAAAGCATTTGATCGGTTAGCAAAAGGTAAACATCATCATTTCAATATCCGTTATAACATCGCGCAAGCTCTGCGTAAACCTGAAAAGCATGCGCTGTATGATCTGCTCTTGTACATTGAAACCTATTACAGCCTGATTTTAGCTAAGCAGCAGACAGCATCCGAAGACACGGCAGAGGAGGCGGATTTTTCAACAATGAAATACAAACTTGAAGACTTGATGCAGTTAAGAAGTCAACTTCAAGTACGCCTTGAAGGACGTGAACTAGTTAAGGGTTTCCTGAAGCATATCGCGAAGACCCGCGGAGTTTCTCCGGAAAGTCTACTGCCGCGAGAGAAAAAACAAGATCGACAATACCCTCCAATTATATTTATCCGGCCCTCAAAACAAACTTCAACTAGCGGAAAGGTGCCGCAAGCTATCCTGCCCAACATTAAGCAAACTCCGGAAAACACGATTGAAGATGACGAACCGGAAATCACTTCTGCCGTAGATGAGCAGGAGCAGCAAATGGAAATTGTTCTTGAACCTGAGCTGGAACAATTTGCAGATGCAGTCTCTGCTGAAACAGCTGAAGGAGATAATGCAGAGCAAGTTCCAGAGGATAATCTGCAGGAACTAAATTCTTCCGTAACTCCAACTGAAGAAGAAGATGAAGAAGATGAGGAAATTTCAGCAAGTGCTATTTTTGACGATAATTCAACAGCTCAAGCACCTCAACCAAGCCTTTCTTCCGCGGACCTGCTGAGTGACCTCGATGACGCCGCAGACGAGGAGTTCATTGAAGATGATGATGATGGTTTGCTACAGGATGATACTGAAGATGACGATGTGGTGTTTGGCAACAAAAAAATAACAAATGCTTCGCTGGAAAAATTTGTGAGGCAGTATGCTGACAGCACGCTAAAATTTCTTTTACGACGTACTTTAGACGGTAGACCATTACCAGGAGAAATTGAGGAAGTCTATGCCGGTTGGGAAAAACGCGGATTATCCCGGAAGCGCTTGAAAAATTATGTACTCAAACTGATGGAGTGGTCAGAAATTCCTGACATGCCAATTCTTGATCTCCTGCAAACACTCCGCGATCGTGTCTACGAAGTTTCTCAAAAAACGTAGAGGTGATGGTTTCTTAAAAACTCTGAAAACCATAAATTGTCATTTCGAACGAAGAGAGGAATCTTAATGATATTAGCAATTAACATAAAATAGATTTCTCGCTTCGCTCGAAATGACACTTTTTTGTGATTTTTACGAATACACCTGAGTTAAAGAATTTGCCTTTTCATTGGCTCAATTCTTCACTTAATTTTGAAAAATAGTTCAAACTTTCCGGATTAGCAAGAGCAGCGGTATTTTCAACAATTTCGTGTTTAATAGTCTGCAAAGCAGCTTTTTCCACTTTTTTTCCACTGATCGTTCGCGGCACTTCCGGAATTGCTAATATCAAAGACGGCACATGACGCGGAGTATTGTCCCGCCGAACAGCCGCTTTTATTTTTGCTACCAGTTCCGAATCAAGTTGAAGACCGCCACGTAAAACCACAAACAGCACGATCCGTACATCACTTTCCCAGGGCTGTGCAACAACGAGACTGTCCATTATCTCCGACATTTCCTCCACTGGACGATAAATTTCAGAAGTGCCAATTCGCACACCTGCGGGATTAAGCACAGTATCGCTTCTGCCGAAAATAATCACACCTCCGCGTTCCGTAATTTCAATAAAATCACCATGCGTCCAAACTCCGGGAAACTGCTCAAAGTAAGCCTGATGATATTTTTCAGCAGCTTTATCATTCCAGAAACAGATTGGTGTTGACGGAAAAGGGGTAGCACAAACCAGTTCGCCTTTTTCACAAACTACTGATTTCCCTTCAGGATTATAAGCAAGAATATCCATACCCAGACCTTTGCACTGAAGTTCCTCCGAGTAAACCGGCAGATTAGGATTACCGCCCATGAAACAACCGACAATATCTGTTCCGCCTGCGACAGACATCAGCGCGACCGAAGCAACTTCAGCATAAACCC
>Ga0208132_1001430_pt1 | contig 10070 bp, 5 predicted proteins | sample ETNtaG_16_FD_185785 | JGI IMG/M metagenome (GOLD analysis project Ga0208132, IMG submission 185785) | Marine microbial and viral communities from oxygen minimum zone, Eastern Pacific Ocean - ETNP201406SV199 (SPAdes) (version 2) | ecosystem: Environmental > Aquatic > Marine > Oceanic ... | reverse complement strand
ATTAGGCGACACCCACCCAAATTGGGCGAGCACAGCATTGAGATCTTGAAAGAAGCAGGTCTTGAGGAGGAGGCTATCCAGACGATGCTGGACTCAGGAGCGACTCTGGCAGCCGATGACGATTAAACTCGTTCTCCCTGGTTGATCATCCATACCCTATGAACAACGAGAAAACCTGGTCCTCCAATACAGCTTTTCTGTTGGCAGCCATTGGCGCTGCCGTTGGTTTGGGTAACATCTGGCGGTTTCCCTACATCGTCGGCGTCAGTGGCGGCGGTGCATTTGTACTAGTTTACTTGGGTTGCGTGATTTTCATTGCAATCCCGATTCTGATCGCCGAGTTGCTGATTGGCAAACTCGGGCATCACAGCCCGCCCATTGCCATGGAGCGGGTTGCAGAGGAAGCAGGATATTCCAGGCACTGGTCAATCATTGGGTGGATGGGACTCACCGTTGGCTACCTGATCACCACCTATTACAGCGTCATTGCAGGCTGGATCCTCTCTTACATCTTCAAAGCCGCGAATGGGTTTGGGGGTGTCTCACCTGCCGAGGTTCCCAATGTCTTTGAACAATTGCTGGCCAGTCCCGGCACTCTTATTATCTGGCACAGCATATTTATATCCATGGCGGCATGGATCGTCAGCCGGGGCTTACGCAGCGGCATTGAACGAAGCATTAAAATACTGATGCCCTGCCTGTTTTTGATATTGCTGGTCATGATTGGCTATGCAGCGGTTGCAGGGGATTTTAAATCAGGTTTTGATTTCCTGTTCAATGCCGATTTTACGAAAATTAATGGCGAAGTCGTATTGACTGCCATTGGTCAGGCCTTTTTCTCAATTGGCGTGGCCATGGGGTTGATGATGACTTATGGGGCCTATCTTTCAGATGAGACTTCGTTGACCAGATCGGCATTGGTGATTGCCGGAACCGACACCCTGATCGCATTGCTGGCAGGATTGATGATTTTCCCTCTGGTTTTTGGCAATGGGCTCGATCCGGCAGAAGGTCCAGGTCTTATTTTTGTAACCATTCCCACGGCACTGGTCAGCATGCCGGGCGGTGCTTTCTTTGGAGTATTGTTTTTCCTGCTTCTGGCAGTTGCAGCGATCACTTCCATCATTGCCATTATTGAACCCATCGTTGCCTATGCCGAGGATCGCTGGAATATGCGACGCAATATCGGCTGCATTCTGTTTGGGTTTATCGCATGGCTGATTGGGCTGGCGAGCGTTTTTTCTTTTAATCTGTGGGCAGATGTTTACCCACTAGGAGGGATTGAGCTCTTCAGGGATAAAACAATTTTTGATCTGATTGATTATCTGACGGCCAACATTTTTATGCCCATCGGGGCTATCCTGATTTCATTGTTCGTGGGGTGGCGGTTAAAAACCGAACTCCTGAACAGCGAACTCGAATTTGTAAACGGGCGTTTTTTTCAATGCTGGTTAATCCTGGTCCGTTTCCTTGCACCCCTGGCCATTCTTATTATCTTCATTAGTAACTTCTATTGAGAAATATTCATTCCTTGTCTTCGCTCAATTCTTCCATCTCTTTGATGACTCTGTTCATAGCTCTTACTCTTACATCACCTCGGTCAATGGCTTTTATTATCTTTTGAGCATTATCTCTGAGTTCTTCGGTCATTCCCTCGAATTGCCTGAACTCTTTCTCCAATTTTCCGAATTTATGCAGTATTTCTTCAGCTCGTTCATTCAATGCTATGGATTTAAAGCCCATGTTGAGACTAATTAGGAATGCAGCAAAAGAGTTCGGACCCATAATCAAAACTCGATAATCTCTGAAAATCTGTTCTTTAGTGCTTCTTTCTAAAGTGTCTTCTTGAAGGCGATCAATTAGCTGCATCAGAGATTCACTGGGTATGAACATCACCCCGAAATCAATGGTCACACCTTTGAGCATGTATTTTTCATTAATATCTTTGGCATTCTCTTTAGTGCTTCTTTTGATGGCTCTTAGAGCATTATCCACTTCTTTTTTGGCATTCTGATCCTGCTTCTCTGCTGCCTTGACATAGGTGTCATAGAGAGCCGATGGAAATTTTGCATCGATTGATAATAATCCTTCATCCAGGTCAATAGCGAATTCAACCCTCTGATCACTCCCTTTCTTGATCTCATAATTCTTCTTGATTTTATTGCCAGGAATTATATCCGTGATAATTGCCTCTAAACCCCATTCACCAAATCTACCTGCCAATGTACCGCCTGATAGATAACGAGTGAGTTGTTTTAGGGGATAATTAAATTCAGATAGACCCAGTGTCAGTCTTACAATATCTTCCTTCTGATTTTGAAGAACATCTTTTTGTTGATGCAATGATTCTGTTATTTCATTAAGCATTTCTTCATCTTCATTGTTTTCACCATCAGTTTTCTTTAGGTTTAAATAAATATTAAAGCCAACTAAACAACTTAGAAGAATTAACAGTACTAGTATAATTTCATTCATCGATTACCTTCCCAGTTTTTAGATTATCAATTTAATCAAAATGATAATAGATACTTCATGACATAAAGTTAGAGACTACCCCAGCTCGGAAATATATAACAACTCCTCCTGTATGGGATTCCAGTCGGTATCAATGATCAGATCCGTTTGGCTGATGGGGTCAGATTCAATCGGTCCGATGCTCTCAATACTGGCACTGATGACATTATCTTCCGTCATCTGGTCAAAGGTCATGACTAAACTTTCCGTATCATCAGAGATCAAACCTGCAAGCAATGACAGATCAGGCTCCGGAAGATCGCCTGGGTCAGCGACAGTCTCGGGCAACATGAGATCAAAAGGATCGGCAGCTTCAACCAGAAGATTCGGAAGCTCATCCCCACGGCTCCGGCAGCCAAAATCATCTCCCTTGGCAATACCGGGCTGTGCCTGATCATCCCCGGCGGGACACCAGTCTCCATCCGGGAGGGTAACAGAAATATCATCATCGGCAGTTGCCGTGATGGGCTCTTCAATAGTGTTCATAATTCTTTGAATACCCGTAAATGCCGATTGATCGCCATCCGGGTTGAGGATCACACTGGTGCCGGTGGTGTAGGCAAACCAGACTTCTCCGTCGGCCGATGAATAGTAACTGTAGCCATCAAATACATTGTCACCACTATCGATTGGAGTTTCTAGGGTCCAACCCTCATCGTTAATCTGGATTTCATCCAATAAGGCATCGGCGTGAATGTAGACCACAATATCTAAATCCAGATCACCATCCATGTCACGGAGGTAGGTGCACTCCAGATCGACTAAGGCTTGATAGGAAATTTTTAAGGTAGTCGCTCTCCCGTCTTCAATATCAATGTCCTCGATGCCCGTTAACTGGGCATCGGTGAAGGCCCGAAGATCAATACTGCTGCCAGTAAAGTCATCGAACACAAGCATGTCGCCCTCGCCATCCATGACATCGGTACCACTGCCCCCATCGATTAAAGTGAAATCCAGTGAATTAATCCAGAATGAGTCATATCCACGTTCACCGCGAATGGTATCCCCTGAACCGACGTCAAAAATATCATCATCTCCGGCTCCACAGGTGATGATATTTTCTGCCACATTACAGGTGATGGTGTCATTGCCACTGCCGGTGATCGCATGTTCAATGACGGTATTTTCTTCAATCCCGATGGGAAAACCGGTGTATCCGTAATAATAATCACCGTCTCCATTGCCATAAGGAATTTCCATTTCAAGTTCTTCTGTGCCTATGTATGAGATCGTACCTCCCCTGAGATCCAAGCTAATATCCAGGTCAAAACTGGAAAGAACAATGGTATCAATGCCACCAGTGTCATAAATGGTGGTGTACACCGGTCCCGTATAAGTATAGGTAGTGTTTCCCTGGTTATACTCCGGAGTCATGCCATAGAGGTACTGGATGGTTTTGATGTCATTGATTGCAGGCTGATCTTGAACCAGCCAATAATCCACTTCGTATCCAGGCCAAGCATTGACCAGATATCCAACTCCAATGTATGACATCACCGAATAGAGGTTGGTGTTTTGTTCTACGGCAGAATAATGGTCGTGGTGAGTATGGGACAGTCCAAGTGAATGCCCAATTTCATGGAGCAGGACCAATAAATTATATCCCGGCCAATCCTCACCCCATTGATCATAGTCCGCCCTGACCCAAATATCATTGGCTGACGAATTATTTTCACCCTGGAAATAGTAGGGCACGTTCGACCAGGCGGCACCACCGTAAAATTCACCACTTGATAATGCTATGCGAATATCACCACACATGCTTTCGTTGTCTTCGACCTTGACAAAGGTAATGCCGGAAACATTGCCCCAATACTCAAAGGCCTTGTCAACCGTTGCTTCCCAGTCTTCGGAATAATTCTCTATGTTTGAATAGACGCCATCTTCGCCCTGTTCGTAGCCATCATCGTAATTATCACCTAGAACGGAATCTGTATTTATCAAACTGTAGGTGATTACAAGAGGGGTGCTGGGATCATCATCATGTGCAAACCTTAAGCTAAAATCCTGATACCATTCTTCATCATCTTCCCAATAGGAAACCCACTGTTGACCTTGTATCTCAATATCATCGGATATAGGCATATCAAATACGCTGACATGCTCACTAAACCAGGGATTGCCATAATCCACATCGTTGACATCAATGGTCAGTGTTTTTTCTAAACTGTAACCACCCTGGTCTGTAACCGTGATTGTCAAAGTGTATGATGTGCTTCCCGTTTCATAATCCAGCCAGGTCCCACTTTTGACGATGAGTTGTCCACCACTGACCACTTCAAATTTTTCAGCGCCCACCCCATCCAGCTCATAGGTAAACTCATCATAGATGTTAGCATCGGTTATAGCGATCCACCCCACCGGAGCACCAACATAATTTTCATCCACTGAATCATTATCAAGGCTGAATTCCGTCGGGGCAATATTGACCTCAACGGAATAATCCTCGCTAATGGTGATACCTCCTTGATCGGTTGAGGTGACCGTTATGCTGTAACTTCCTTGGGTTTGATGAACAGGATTGATTTCGTCTTTGAGTTTCAGTTGGTCATTGACGATTTCAAAGGCATCGGCATCCATGCCTGTTATGGCATAGGTATGACTGTCACCTGTATCTTCATCCACTGTCGTGATATCGCCAACGACACCCCCGGTATCGTTTTCATTGACATAGAGACTGCCTGTGAGTTTCATCCCACTTGGGGCATCATTGACATCATTGATGGTGATCGTAAAATCTTCAGAAGTTGACAGACCGCCGCTATCAGTAGCTGTGACTGTAACAGTGTAACTGTTCTGGGCCTCGTAATTGGCACTGACCCCGTCTTTGAGTTTTAGTTGGCCATCGACCACTTCAAAGGAATCGGCATCGTTACCGGAGAGGGTGTAGGTATGACTGTCACCTGTATCTTCATCGGTGGTGGTCAGGTCACCGATCACTGCCCCAGCAATATTCTCATTGATCGTGGTGCCTGAGAGTGCAATAGCGGTTGGTGCTTCATTGACATCAGTGACGTCAAAGGGGTAAGTCGTTGATTTTGTATAGCTGCTATCATCAGTGGCCGTGATTGTAAGAGAGTAACTGTTAAGGACTTCATAATTCGCAGCAATTCCATCTTTAAGCTTCAGTTGGCCATCAACCACCTCGAAGTTCTCAGAGCCGTTGCCTGACAGGGTATAAGTGATATTGTCGGTGAAATCAGGATCAATGACCGAGAGGGTTCCAATGACCACGCCTTCGGCATTTTCCTCAAAAGTGGTGGCGCTGATCTGTACGGTGCCGACGGTTAGGGTATATTCTTCCTGAATGGATATGCCACCCTTATCGGTAGAGGTTATAGTCAGAGTGACCGTGGGTTCTGCAACATTATCTATGGATTGTCCTGCTTTTAATTTCAATATCCCGGCACTGGTGACTTCAAAACGATCATCACTGACGGTATAGGTGTGACTGTCTGTTATGTCTTCATCGGTAGTGGTGAGTGTTCCCACTTCAGCACCATCGGTGTTATCCATCAGGCCGACTCTGGAGATCTCAATATCGCTTGGTGCATCATTGACATCATTGATGGTGATCGTAAAATCTTCAGAAGTTGACAGACCGCCGCTATCAGTAGCTGTGACTGTAACAGTGTAACTGTTCTGGGCCTCGTAATTGGCACTGACCCCGTCTTTAAGCTTCAGCTGGCCATCCACCACTTCAAAGGCATCAGCATCATCACCGGAGAGGGTATAGGTGTATTCATGGGTGGCATTGATATCATCAATGGCAGCACTGAGTGTACCAACGATTGCACCATCATCATTCTCATCGACCGCGGTGTTGGTGATGGCAACATGGGTGATGACATCGTTCACGGTAATTATATACGTTTGACTGGCACTGCCGCCATTACCATCACTGACGTTGACTTGAACCGAGTAAATATTGTCCTGATCACTGTCTGCAGGGTTTTCATAATCGGGTCTGTTAATAAAGCTCAAAGCCCCGGTACTGGCATCGATATCAAAGAGGGTTTGATCGTCTCCTCCAGTGATTGAATAGGTGAGGGTATCATCATCGACATCGGTGGCGGTGATGTCCGCCACTGTAGTGGTGTTTTCATCGATGGCAAATTCCATCACTCCAACCAGTTCCGGAGCATCTTGGATCGGGGTCACCGAAATGGTCACCTTGCCGGTATCGGTTAAACTGCCATCGGAGACGGTATAGGTGAACGTCCCAAAATTGGTGTTATCATCATTGAGGTTGGCATCCGGGGTGAACAACAGGCCGGTGAGCTGGGAGATAGTCAGGGTGCTGTTGACCGTTACTTCAGTACCGTCAGCCGTGGTTACAGTGCCTCCGGTAGGTACTGCGGTTACGGTAATAGTTAAACTGTTGCCATCGGCATCGGTGGGTGTACTGATATCAAGGGCTTGACTGGTGGCATCCTCATCCATGCTTACCGTCTTATCTGCCGCTGCCACCGGAGCTCTATTGGTGGGAGCAGGCTGGACCATTGATCCGCCACCCCCCCCACCACCACAGGCAGCCAGGGTTAAGGAGGCTAAGCTCGGGAAGGTAAGCGTTTTGAGGTTTTTCTTGGTAGACATGCTAGCAAAGAATAGCCTAATTATTGAGAAGAGGAAAGTTGAGAATAATAAGAATTTTTTACCGTTCTCTGAAAGCCTCATTGGCAATTTTTGTGACCGGCTGCAACAGATAATTGAGAACAGTTTTTTCACCACCCACAATATCAGCCTGGGCAACCATACCTGGAAGAATCTTGATGTTTTTTCCAAGTGAGGTGAGACCGTCTCCAGAGACTGCAATCTGGCAGATATACCAAATACTGCCATCTTCCTTTTGAATCGAATCCGCTCCAACATTGATGACCTTCCCATTTAATGATCCAAATTTGGCGAAGTCGAAGGCCGTTAATTTGATGATAGCTCGTTGTTCTGGGAGGACATAAGCGATGTCTTTGGGGCTGATTTCGACTTCAACTAAAAGATCGTCTTCTATTGGCACAATTTCAACCAGCGGTTCTCCTGGCTGCACTACACCACCAGTGGTATTGACCAGTAATCGATTGACAATACCTTCAACAGGGGCTTTGACGATGGTTCTGGCAAGACGGTCTTCAAGGATGGGTTGGGTTTCTTCCAATCGCAACAATTGGGCTTCGGCATCGGATAGACGTTGCAGTAGACGAATCAGTTCCATACGCGATTCAACTCCCTGTTCAACCAATGGCGTAAGTATGTCACGCTCTTCTTCGATGAGTCTTAAATTGTTTTCAGCAGCCTGTTTTTCCCTTTTAAGCCCAGATAATTGAGACTGGAACAGGGTTTTATCCAAGTAAATCAATGGTGCACCTGGTGAAACTGGGTCGCCAGGCTTGACCAGGATCTCTTCAATAATGCCACCTTCCAGATTTTGGATGATCTGTATTTTTGAAGAAGCGATGACCCGGCCCTGACCCCGGGTTACTTCTTCCAAAGTAGCAAAGTTGGCCCAGGTTATGATGCACACCCAGAACAAAACAGTGATGTATAAAATAATGTTGGCATTACGTAATGATCTGCTTTCACTCATGTTCTCTGCCCCGTTTTGAGTTGGTTAAGCACATCTTCCCTGGGCCCATCAATGGCTATTTTACCGTCGGCCAAAACAATGATCCGGTCCACCAATTCCAGCATTGGCAGTCGATGGGTAACCAAGATCAGTGTTTGATACATCCGATCATCAATGTGTTTTACAAAATCTTGTTCAGCGTTCAGATCAAGTGCTGCAGTCGATTCATCCAGCAGTAAAACCTCCGGTCTGGCTGCCAAGGCTCTTGCCAGAGCAATGGCCTGTCTTTGTCCTGTTGATAGGGATTGCCCACGATCTGCAAGCACTGCCTGCAGACCCCCTGGGATAGTGGCAAGGAAATTCTGAGTGCCACTGCACTCCAATGCTGCTTTGAGTGCATCATCATCAATCCATTCTCGCCCCATCAGGATGTTGTCTCTCAGAGTGCCAGAGAACAATTGAATATCCTGTAGCACGACCGCTAATTTTTGTCTGAAGGTATGATCATCAATTTGATCGGTAGACATTTTATTAAATGTCAGACTGCCTTGAGTTGGCAAATACAATCCTGCTGTGAGTTTAATTAGAGTTGTTTTGCCAGATCCATTACGACCCATGATCGCAACTTTTTCACCGGCTTTAATATGAGCATTGATTGCAGTCAGACTCGGCTGCGTGGATTCAGGATAAGCAAAGCCCAGGCCCTTCCATTCCAGGTCCCCCAATTGGTCAACTTTCATGCCCTGGGACTCTTCTGTGTTGTCTATTGAGATGGTGTTCATCAGCTGATCTATTTTTTGATAAGCCGTTCGGGCGGCATTGAGCCGTCCGAATAAATTGGCAATCTGAGCCAGAGGGGCCAAAGCTCTGGATGAGAGCAGCACTGCAGCTACCAGAGAGCCCATAGAAACGGTGCCGGCATCTATCAAAAAAGTGCCGTAGAAAATAATTCCGACAAGACTCAATAATTGAGCGGTAGATGCAGAATTGGTTGCCAGTTGGGAGAGCACTTTGGACTGGCGGGATGATGATGCTCCTTCCTTGACAGTATCCCGGTAGCGATTGACAAACAACTCCGAGCTATCGTTGGTTTTGATCGCATCCAAGCCTGCCAAACTCTCTACCATCAGACCGTATTTGCTCTTTCCGGTTTCAGAGACCGTTTGACTGTGTCGGGCAATGAAGGGCTGCACCAGAATGCCAATGCCTAAAACCAGGGGGACGGCCAATAATGGAACTATGGCTAAAGGACCTGAGATCAAATAAATCACCAGTATGAACAGGAACACAAAAGGTAAATCAACGACCAATGCCAAGGTGGCTGATGTAAAAAACTCTTTTACCAAATCAAATTCACGCAAGGTATTGGCCAAGCCACCGATGGATCCGGAAAGTTTTTCCAGTGGCGCTCGTAACAGGCGATGGTATATATCTTCACCTACATCAAGATCCAGGTTGTGCCCGGCCAGGTCAATGAACCAGGCCCTTAAATTTTTTAGAATAAAATCAAAAATCAGGACGATCACCATCCCTGCTGTCAAAGCAAACAGGGAAGAATAGGCGGCATTGGGTATGACCCGGTCGTAGACAACCATAATAAAAATGGAACTTGCCACCGATAAAAGATTAATCATCGTTGCAGCCAGGATGACTTTTGCATAGAGGCTCTTATGGGACTGGAATGTGGCTCTAAACCAGTGTTGGTGATGATTACTGTTCAAGAGAGCCTCCCTGGTCTGGGGAATGGTTTGCAGTCCAGGCATTAAAGTAGTTGTTTAACTGCCCCAACAAGAAGAGCTGCTTCAGGTGGGCTGATAGAATCGACTTATGATTCATCAGTAGCAATTCTGCAGACTCTAAATGATCCCGTTCTGCTTGCAGGAGCTCCAGTAAGGAGACGTTTGCTGATTCAAATTGCAACCTCAACTTATCTTTGCTCTCGGTATAAGCACTGTAGGCTGATGTAAATGCCTTGATTCTGGCTTGGCTATTATCC
>Ga0208132_1001423_pt1 | contig 10100 bp, 8 predicted proteins | sample ETNtaG_16_FD_185785 | JGI IMG/M metagenome (GOLD analysis project Ga0208132, IMG submission 185785) | Marine microbial and viral communities from oxygen minimum zone, Eastern Pacific Ocean - ETNP201406SV199 (SPAdes) (version 2) | ecosystem: Environmental > Aquatic > Marine > Oceanic ... | reverse complement strand
TTATCCATGTAAAAGGGTAATATTTACCAGATTTATCTAGATAAATAATAAATATTATTTATTATAAAGCGGGCGATGGGAATCGAACCCACATGGCTAGCTTGGAAGGCTAGGGCTTTACCATTAAGCTACGCCCGCTTATTCGGTCTGAACAATCGCTTCAGGCAGGAGAAAAAAACTTATTTTATTGTCTAAGACAATAATACTCGGGATATTCCGGTGATGATGATTTGGAAGCCTTAAAATACATTCTTAGTTAGTATTCGCCGTATTATTCGTAAACTAACATCAACACACAACAAGACCCATAAACCATAAAATATGGGGAGAGGAGGATTCGAACCTCCGAAGGCTACGCCAACAGATTTACAGTCTGTCCCCTTTGGCCACTCGGGTACCTCCCCATAATACTGGACAAACCCTAAACGCACATATCGACCCAATTAAGAAAAAACAAAGCTAGCGGTGGGATTCGAACCCGCAACCTGCTGATTACAAATCAGCTGCTCTGCCGTTGAGCTACGCTAGCATAGAAACCTTTTCGGGCTATCAAAAAATCCTATTTTTTCAAGCTAAAACTACACCTGATTTTGGATTAAATTGTGCAAATTTGCTTCAGATAACCTTCATAATTCCGGGTTATTTCATTAATGCTGTCACCACCAAATTTTTCCATAAAACACCTGGCTATTCCAAAAGCCATAACCGCCTCACCAACAACAGATACAGCAGGCACCGCACAGACATCCGAACGCTCAGTTGACGCACTTTTCGGCTTTTTAGTGATTATGTCCACAGACCTCAATGGCTTCATGAGCGTTGGGATGGGCTTCATAACCGCTCTTGCAATTACTACCTCACCATTTGTCATACCGCCTTCTATCCCTCCGGCATTATTAGTCGTCCTGCTGAAAGCATCCCTGTCTTCACTATAAAATATCTCATCATGTACCTGTGAACCAAATTTTTTGTCAAAACCAAATCCCAGGCCGATCTCAACCCCCTTTATCCCCTGCACTGACATCAAAGCACCTGCCAGGATTCCATCCAGTCGTAATTCCCATTGCGTATGGCTTCCCAGTCCGGGCGGGACTCCAAACGCCATTACCTCAATAACACCTCCGAGAGAATCACCGTCCCTTTTAGCTTTTTTGATTTTTTCTACCATTTTAGCTTCAGACAGTTTATCCAGGCAGTAAACCTTGCTCTTATTTCTGTTTTTTAAGATTTCATTTGGGTTCTTTACTATTTTCTTTGAACTTATACCTCCAATACTCTTAACGTAGCCCAAGACCTCTATATCAAATCTGGCAAGCAGAATCTTTGCTAAAGCCCCTGCAGCCACCCTGGCAGCGGTTTCTCTTGCACTTGCCCTTTCAAGGATATTTCTCACATCCTTCTGGCCATACTTAATAATCCCCGCTAAGTCAGCATGTCCCGGCCTCGGTCTTGTAACATCCGGCAAAACGTCTATTTTACTGTCTTTATTCTCAATCTTTAAGCAAATAGGACTTCCAATAGTAGTACTCTTTCTTACACCTGACAAGATGCAGACTTTGTCACTTTCAATCTGCATCCTTCCGCCTCTGCCAAAACCGCCTTGCCGCCTTTTTAATTCTGCGTTAATGTCAGATTCGTCCAATTGAATCCCTGCCGGAAATCCATTTACTATTACAATCAGACACTTCCCATGTGATTCGCCGGCAGTTGTAAAAGTCAGCATAAGAATACCTTATAAAAACGTGAAATTATGTAAAACGGCTATTTTATATTTAAATATAACTTCTTTTACAAGCTTTTTTTATATAAAATAGGAAGGATCAGTTGTATACATGGATTTTTAATTGCTTATATCCACATTGTTATGATAGTATTTTTGAAAATCCGAACCTGAAAACACAAAAATGTACAAACTATTTATAAGTCTCAGATATCTGCGAAGGAAGAAAATCACCTTTTTCGCGGTTGCAGGAGTTGCCGTTGGGGTTATGACGTTAATAGTTGTACTATCGGTAATGAGTGGTTTCGACAAAGAATTACGTACAAAAATAAAGGGTACGTTAGCACATATCATAGTCGCAAAAAGAGGTGTCTATGGTTTGGGTAATTATAAAGAGGTCATAAAAAAGATAGAATCTTTTGAACATGTCAAAGCGTGTTCCCCGTATATAGAAGGACCCGCACTACTTAACATAAGAGGTGCAAAAGAATTCACATACTTTAAGGGCATCGACCCTCTTGCAGAAGCAAAAGTGGGAGGTTTTGAAAACTATATAAAACAATTTGGCAACAAACCACAGGATTTATTAATGGTGCACGGAGAAAAAAATACTCCCAGTGCTTTCGGTGGCATCGAACTGTTGCGTATCAAAGAAGGCAACCCTGAAACAAACCCGGAAAGCTTTGTAGAAAATGGAGAAAAGGTTGTCTTAGTGACAATCAAGGGTTGGGATAAGATTAATGTAAAACCGTTTATCCTTACTGGAAAATTTAAATCAGGCATGTATGATGTTGACAAAAACTATATTTACATACCCTTAAAGACTGCCCAGGAGTTAGCAGGAACGAAGGATTCTGTTACGGGAATAAGTGTCAGATTAGATGATTATAAAAACGCACCAATGGTGCGTGATCGCCTTCAAAGAGAACTTGGATTCGGTTTTTATATTCAAACCTGGGAAGAAGTGCGCGGCACATTCCTGAAAGCCGTTGCCCTTGAAAAACGTGTTATGGCATTTATCTTGTTCTTCATCATTATCGTAGCAGGATTTAACATACTTGCCATCTTAACCATGATTGTATTTGAAAAATCTAAAGACATTGGCATCTTGAAGGCGCTAGGCGCTACAACCAGAGGCATAATGCTTATTTTTCTAATGAATGGCCTGTTCATTGGCCTCTTCGGTTCAGCAATAGGCACCGGCCTGGGACTTGGTTTCATAAATAGAATTAACTGGATTGAGAAAACCGTATACAATTACTCAGGCTGGAGGCCGTTCCCGCCGGAAGTTTATTATTTTAACGAAATACCAACCGTTGTGGATTTTAAGGATATAATTGTAATTATTTCCTTCTCTGTTGCATGCGGCGTTTTATTCAGTATATACCCGGCATTAAAGGCCGCACGTTTAGATCCAATCGAAACGCTCAGATACGAGTAGCAGATTCGACTATGATGAGAATCACAGTACCATTTACAGTTGGTAAACTCAAAAACTTTTGACTTGCAGGTATACTGATGATAATATGCGCGTTTATTCATAAGATTTTCATCAACTAACTCGAGTATAAACAAACGTATCATCCATTTATCATAGAAAAAGAGGTAATCCAAATTGATTAATTATTATCAGGTATTACAAGTACAAGAGGGATCTGATAGAGCCGAAATCAGAAACTCATTTAGAAAACTTGCAAAGAAATATCATCCGGATAAAACTAAGGCAAATGGAATCTCTTCAGAAGACAAAATTAAATTATTAATAAAAGCATACAAGACTCTAACTGACTCCAAGAAACGAATTCATTATGACACTCAATTACAGAGTAACAATATAAGAATAAGAGATTTTTACTACAGAGAAAACCCGAAAAGAGGGAGCGGCAAGTACGACTTAAGATCTCAGGCAAAAATGGTTTTAAACGACCTCTTAAACAAAAATGGGCCTCTCGCAGTTAAAAATTATGAACGCTTAAAAGAGGAAAATAAAGAATTTGAGCTTCTGGCCTTTTTAAATTTAAAAGATTATCTGGATTGCAAATTCCTCCTTGCCGAAGAGTATGAAAAACAGGGGCATTATGAATTGGCATTTAAGATGTACGAGTATGTTTATCAAGAAGAAAACGGCAATCCTGCACGTAAACACTTTCTGGAAGAGATCAAAGAAAGAATCATTCGTTTATCATGTAAGAAGTTAATAAAACTGATGCAACCCGATGCGGCAATAACCTACCTGTCAAGAGCATTAAACTTAAAATTAAGCAAAAACGAAGAGGCCTTCATTTACAAAAAAATTGCCGATTGTTATGTAGCTTCAGGCGAATGGGACAACGCATTGGAAAGGTTCAATAAGGCTCTATCACTTTGTCCCAATCTCAAAGGCGCTCAAACGTTGAAAAGCAAACTGAACAAGCACTTCTCACAGGAAAACTATTTCAAGGCAAAATGACAGATTCCAGCGATACAGTTTTATTGGAAACAAGTATCCCTTATTTAAAACTACACAATAAGGGAAAGGTCAGGGAGATATTTGAAATTGATGATAATCTCCTGCTCGTAGCGACTGACAGGATTTCAGCTTTTGACTACATCCTGCCAAATGGTATCCCGCATAAAGGCAAAGTCCTTACACAGATGTCAGAATTCTGGTTTAAGCTTACAAGAGAGTTAACGGAAAACCACTTAATCACGACCTCAATCGACGAAATCGATAAAATAACAAGAGAAGACAAGGACCTGCTTAGAGGACGTTCAATGCTCGTAAAAAAAGTTGAAGTAATTCCCGTTGAATGTGTTGTTCGCGGTTATCTCGCCGGTTCCGGCTGGAAGGAGTATAAAGAGTATGGAACTGTCTGCAAGATAAATTTACCTGACAACCTGAAAGAGAGTGACAAGTTACCGGAGCCTATTTTCACGCCTGCAACAAAGGCAACATCCGGACACGATGAAAATATTTCTTTCGAAGAAGTCATAAAGATTACCGGCAAAGAACTTGCTGAAGAACTAAGACAAAAAAGCATAGAGATATACAAAAAAGCAAGTGAATACACCCTGACAAAAGGAATTATAATCAGTGATACTAAATTTGAATGGGGCAAATATGGCGATAAAGTAATTTTAATTGATGAAGTCCTGACTCCCGACTCATCCCGTTTCTGGCCGCTGGAAAGCTATTCACCCGGAAAATCACAACCATCTTTTGACAAGCAATTTGTCAGGGATCATCTGGAGAAATCAGGATGGGATAAACAATCTTCTCCACCTTCACTCCCTGAAGATGTAATCCGGACTACGTCTGAAAAATATCTTGAGGCATACACTAAACTTACAGGAAAAGAAATATCTAATTAAGTACACACGCCAAATCTTAAGTATTCCGAGACGTCTTACCTGGATTTTTTCACACCAACCCTTTTACAATACTTGAAGATTTTGCATTTGCTGCACCAGGGTGAAACAGGTACACAGAGATTCTGGCCGTATGTTACCAGGAGGTCATTGTAGATTAACCAGTGTTTTTTGGGCAATTTTTTTCTTAAGGCAAATTCTGTCTGCTCCGGGGTCTTCGTCTTTACCAAACCAAGCCTGTTTGAAATCCTGTGTACGTGTGTATCCACGCATATTCCCAGCTTGCCGTAACCCAGAGTAACTGTAAGATTGGCAGTCTTGCGGCCAACACCATTCAGCTTTAAGAGTTCGTCAATTTCATCAGGTACAACACCTCCGTAATCATCAAGCAGAGCCTTACATATCTCTTTAATCCTTTTTGCTTTTGTCTTATAAAAACCAACAGGATAAATGGCTTTTTCAATATTCTTTATGCTTAAACCGAGTATCTTTTCAGGATTATTTGCGAGTTTGAAGAGCCTGTTTGAGGCTTCGGCTGTAACTTTATCCTTTGTCCTTAAGCTGAGGAGACAAGAAATAAGAACCATAAAGGGACTTTTTGTCATGGAAACAATCGTAACAATAGGTACAATATATTTCTTGTTTTCTCGTTTAAGAATGGTTACTATATCATTGATTTTATCCAATGTCTCTTTCACAGGTTTTGCACACATACTAACCGTAATGCAGTATTATCTTAAAATAGTGCAGTAAGTTTACTGCACTTTAAGGCGTTTTTTAAGAAAAAGTCAAATGTAAAATACTTTTCAAATATACATAACGAATGTATAATCAAGGCTTACTACAATTTATGTATGTTTTCTCTACAAAATTATCTTACTGGCATCTTTTTTGATATACACAGAAACGCTCATGGAAATTTTACCATTATATCAACAAACTGTAGCGACAGTAAAAAGCTATATATCAACAGTAAAAAATTATCTGCCCACTATCGTCAGCATAGGTAATCTCGCATGTGGCTTTGGTGCAATTGTATTTATCATAAACAATGAACTGGCATATGCAGCCTGGCTCGTTATAGTGGCTATGGTGTTTGACGGATTGGATGGCCAGGTCGCACGATTAACAAAAACAAATGTTGCCTGGGGTGCTCATTTAGATACGCTTGCTGACTTGATAACTTTTGGACTTGTTCCAGCATTCCTGATCGGCAGGCTGGGTGTTTATAATGCTCCTATTGCCGTTTGGTTCGTATGTTTCTTTTATACATTGTGTGCCACAATTAGATTGGCAAAATTCGAATTCGACTCAGTAAACAACTCCGGCAAAAAACGAAGTAAATATTTTACAGGATTACCATCTACACTTGCGGGCGGCACAGTCGCATCATTAATATTATTGGACGCTTATCTCAAGACCACGCTCGGTTATCATTCCGTTGCAACATGCCTTCCAAGTGTTATCTTTGTTTTAGGCATCTTGATGTTGAGTAAAGTCCCATACATAAGGATTGTAGATGTCGTAGGAAGCAAACGCGACCGGGTTTCTTTATTAATCACATCTGTACTCTTCTTCACACTCCTTGTTTTCTTCATTCTGTACCCTAGTATTATGCTTGCACTTGGTTTTTGTGTGTATATTATTATCGGCAACCAGGGAGTCTTCAGGAAGAAGGCAATTCATAGCACTTAGTAACATATAACTACACCATCTCTACCTTTTTATTACCCTTTACCACCTTTCCTATAATAAACGCATCTTCCTTCATTCGTTTTAATTTTTTCATTATAGAAGATACAAAATACTTTGAAACTATTAGCACCATTCCTATCCCCATATTAAGGACGTGGTACATTTCGTCCTCATCTATTTTCCCATTTTCCTGTATTACTCCAAAGATCTCAGGAACAGGCCAGGCACCCTTAGTGATTCGTACTGAACACCCTTGAGGTAAAATCCTGGGAATATTGTCTATCAAACCGCCTCCCGTAATATGAGCCATCCCCTTAATCACCTTTTTCCGCTTGTAATGACGCAAAAGATTCCTAATCGATTTAACATATATCCTTGTCGGCTTTAGAAGTTCATCACCAATAGTTCCGTTTATGGCCTTAATCTTACTATTTACGTCCAGCCTGGCTTTGTCAAATAATACCTTACGCACTAAAGAAAAACCGTTACTATGCAGCCCGCTTGAGCTCAAGCCTATAACGATATCACCTGTGCTGATGTCATCCCCATTGATTACCTTTTTTTTTTCTACAATACCGACTGCAAAACCTGCTAAATCATACTCGCCCTCGTGATAAAAACCCGGCATCTCGGGAGTTTCCCCTCCCAGAAGGGCGCATCCTGCTTCACAACATCCATTTGCAATCCCGTGAAGCACTTCCTTCATTTTCTCAGGGATCATTCTGCTGCTGGCCATATAATCCAGAAAAAATAGAGGTTCAGCTCCAAGCACTAAAATATCATTAACGCACATCGCGACTAAATCTATTCCTATGGTGTCATGCCTGTCCATCATAAAGGCAATCTTCAGCTTCGTCCCAACACCATCAGTAGATGCTACCAGTACTGGTTGTTTGTAATTTTTTGCGAACAGTTTCGAGTTATAATTCAGTGAAAAAAGGCCCCCGAAACCACCAGGGTTCTCTATAACTCGCGGACCAAAAGTCCTGCGCAACTGATGATAAATATCAGTAGTAAACTTACCCTTAGCTTCAATATTAACCCCTGCATCTTTATAACTAAAGCCTGCCATTTTCTATATCGTAACCGCCTTTCTATTTTTTGGTTCTTTTATAAGCGTCTTTTTACCAACATTTTCAATAGAGGCAGGATAATTGCCTGTAAAGCAAGCGTTACAATAATGATTACGCGGAGAAGCCGTACAACTCAACATCCCCTCTGCACTCAGATAACCCAGGCTGTCTGCATTCAAAAAATCTTTTATTTCTTCAAGTGTATGGTTGGCGGCAATAAGTTCATCCTTAATCTGAAAATCAATCCCGTAATGGCATGGGAAACGATGTGGAGGACAACTGATCCTCAGATGTACCTCTTTAGCACCTGCCTTACGCAAAAGCTTCAACCTGGACTTTGATGTAGTTCCACGCACGACAGAATCATCTACAACAACAACCCGTTTACCTCTCACAACTTCCGCTATCGCATTAAGTTTAAGCTCAACCTTCTTGTGCCTGCTTCCCTGCTCTGGCTGTATAAACGTCCTGCCAACATAGTGATTTCTTATAAACCCTCGTTCTAATGGTATACCCGAAGCCTCCGAAAAACCCATTGCGGCTGAATTCCCCCCCTCCGGGACAGCGATTACAATATCAGCGTCTACAGGAAATTCTTTTGAAAGCCGCCTCCCAAGCTGTTTGCGGAAAAGATGAACGTTTTCACCAAATACATTACTATCGGGACGGGCAAAATAGATTAACTCAAATATACAATACGCCGGACGAATCCTCCTTGGCGAACAATATATCTCACTTTTCAGACCATCCTTATTAATATAAACCACCTCACCGGGTTCAACGTCTCTTACGAATTCTGCACCAATCTGATCAAAGGCACAGGTTTCGGAAGACAGGACATAACTATTTTTCAGCTTCCCTATTGAAAGCGGCCGAAATCCATTGCGATCCCGTACTCCTACCATTTCATCTTTTGTTAAGAACAGGAGAGCAAATGCACCTTTTAAATGATTCAATACATGAGAAAGATTTGGCTTTTCGACATGACTTGGTTTAGCCATCAAGTGTACAATTACTTCTGTATCTGATGTTGTGTGGAAGATTGAACCATGCTGCTCGTAATCATTTCTCAGCTTGCTGGCATCCAGCAGTTGGCCATTATGTGCAATTGCAACTTCACCCTTGGAATATAATACCACCATGGGTTGAACATTGTCTATATTATCACTTGAGCCAAAAGTAGAATAACGGACGTGGCCAATGGCGTGTGGATTCTTTATTCTGTGCAAGCTCTCTGGAGAGAAAACATCATTTACCAATCCATGGTCCTTGTGATGTTTTATACTCTTGCCGTCAGAAGAGGCTATTCCTGCACCTTCTTCACCACGATGTTGCAGAGAATAAAGCCCATAAAAGACCTTCTCTACTGCATCATCGCAATCAAAAATTCCAAATAAACCGCAATATTCTCTTGCTTTTGCCAAGGCAGGATTCTTTTTGAGAGGTTTTATATTTCTTCAAGTGGATTATAACAAGACAACAAAACGTGTCAAATCAAATCAGGGTTATTTCTTCTCTAACCCTCAGATAAAACTTGAAGTACTCAGGCTATTATGTTAAGAATTTTACGTCATTCCCATAGAATAGTTTATTCAGAAAGCCATAAAAATTAAAAAAATATGATAAAAAAAGACTATCTTCATAGAATGAGACTTTATGTCTTAATAAGCGGCAAAATTGCAGCAAGATCAGTTAATGAAACGGCAAGACTTGTCATTGATGGCGGGGCAGATGCCATACAATTACGCGAGAAAACAATATCTGACAATGAATTCATATCACTGGCCGGAGAGATACGTGATATAACAACTAAAAACGGAACCTTATTGATCATTAATGACCGTGTAAGAGTTGCCAGGGAAGTAAATGCAGATGGCGTCCATTTAGGTCAACATGACATGAGTATAACAGAAGCAAGAGAAATTATTGGCAGTGAAAAGATCATCGGGGTATCAACACACAATATAATACAGGCCAGGCAGGCGCAAAAAGATGGTGCCGATTATATTGCCATCGGACCCGTTTATCCTACCACAACAAAAGATTATGAACCATCTATAGGGCTCGAAGTTATTCAGGAAATTTCCAGAGAAATAAGCATCCCATTTCTTGCCATAGGCGCTATAACCCTTGAAAATCTGGATGAAGTTCTAAAGGCCAGAGCTTCAAGAGTAGCAGTATGCTCAGCAATCATAGGTTCTGACGATATAGCTCTAATTACAAGACAGTTTAAAGAGAAGTTAGATAAAACTAAGTGCCTAAAG
>Ga0208132_1001421_pt1 | contig 10126 bp, 7 predicted proteins | sample ETNtaG_16_FD_185785 | JGI IMG/M metagenome (GOLD analysis project Ga0208132, IMG submission 185785) | Marine microbial and viral communities from oxygen minimum zone, Eastern Pacific Ocean - ETNP201406SV199 (SPAdes) (version 2) | ecosystem: Environmental > Aquatic > Marine > Oceanic ... | reverse complement strand
AGTTCCAATTCTTAATTTCAAACCTTTGTGTTTCTTTGTAAATTCTTCGTGATGTATTCTTAAATTACCTCTACAATCAGATGTTAAATGTCCACCTGGATTATCTCTTTCTTCTCTATTTCTAAAGCAAGTACAGTAAACTCTTCCAACTCTTTTATCCCAAGGCACTTGGACAAAAGTTTCTGGATCAGGAATTCCAACTAATTCTTTAGCTTCTGGTCCATAACCAATATAATTTTTATGACGATCTACAAATAAGTTTGCTGTTGATCCATATACCAATTGAAAACCTTTTTCTGAAATTCTTTCCCAGTGATCAGCGGGTATACCTTTTCCAACAATTCTTCCTGTTACTGAAATGAATTGAAAATATATATATGTAATTCCTAATTCATTAATTTTTTCTCGTACCTGTTTAACTATTTTTGCTCTACCAGGTTTATTGACATGTTTCTCTAGATCGGTCATTTTTCCCCCTTCAAAGAATTTTATAATAAAATAAAGTTAGCTGATAAATTAATTTGTGTCCACATTGTAAGTTTAACTCCAAGGGAATGGACTGCTCGATCTTGGATGCAATTCACCTTTCTCGTAACGATTGAATCTAAATGAGTTTAATAAATCGCTTTTATTACCTAATAATTCATTAGCAACTAATTCTCCAACACCAATCATCTTATAACCATGGTTTGAGTCAGCAATAATATAAACATTTTCACAAAAACGATCAAAAACAGGAAACGAGTCGGGAGTAAAGCAACCTAATCCACCAGAAGGCTCTTTGTGGAATACATTTATTTTTCCTTCAAATCTTTTTTGACAGTGAGCAAGAGCTGAAGTCCACATATGAGCAAATTCATCTCCTGTTAAATACTCTTGTGAATCTGGACCGTATGGATCAACTTTTACCTCTTCAGCTGGTTTATTTAATTTATAAGGTGCTGTGCCACCTTGAACTCCTTTAAAATTAAAATCTGGTTTATAATATATTCCCCACATTTTATCAGTAATCAATGATCCATCGACATTTGAAAATAAATGAGCATCACTATCTACGTGGATAACCGGAGGCATTTTGCCATTATTATTTTTTAATAAATTAGGATCAACACCCAAAACTCCTTCTTGTAAAAACCAATATATCCACATTGGGTAATCTTTATGTGTCATACCTTTTTCATCTTTAATTGAAATTTTTTTCGGTAGTTCAAGCATATCCCAAAGGTTTTTTATCCAAGGACCTACAGCAACAATTACTTGTTCGCAGTCAATTGTGCCTTTTGAAGTTTCAACTCCTGTTACTGTATTACTATTGTTGCCCCTTTTAAAACCAGTTACCTCAGTTCCAGTAATAATTCTAACACCAAAAGATTCTGCTTTGTCTGCTAAACTATAAATAGAAGCTGTATTATTTGCATAACCACCTTTTTTTTCATGTAAGACCGATGTAATACCTTTTGCTTGCCAATCGTCAAAAATGTTTTTCATATAATTCATACAATCCTTTTGTCCTTCAACAAATGTTGATTCATATCCAATTGCTTTTTGTTGTTCGTAAATTGTAGTGATATCTTTTCTCATGCTTTCTGGGCTTATCTGCATGTAGCCAATCGGATGGTAATGGAATGCTTTTGGATCACTTTCCCAAATTTTTACGCTATGAGCCATAAGTTCTCTCATTGCAGGTTGAAAATAATTATTTCTTACTACTCCACAAGCTATCCCGCTAGCACCTGATGCAATACCACCTTTGTCGATAACAACTATGTCGTTATTGCTTCCATTTCCATTTTTTTTAATTTTTTCTGCTAAGTGCCAAGCAGTACTTAATCCATGAATTCCAGCACCTATGATCACATATTCAGCTTTAGTTGGAAATGCCATGATTTAAGGAATATGTTTTATTGGTTTCACCAGGAGTCAGTAACAAAAGAGCAAGACTTATTAAAGTTTTTTTTAAATATCTAAAAAATATATATAATAATAATAACTTTATTTTGTAATTTTTAGACACATTTGCTGGAGAAATTATAAAGTCAGTTTTAAATGGTAAAAAAAACTAAATATAAAATTGCAAACATTGAACTTTCAAAAATTGTAAATTTATTAGGAAAAATTCTAGGAGCTGTAATTAAAGAACAAGAAGGATTACATCTTTACAACAAAGTTGAAGAAATAAGATCTTTATCCAAAGCAAGTAGAGGAACAAAAAACAAAAAAAAAATAAAGTTAAACGAAACTAGAAAGTTTCGCCAATTAATATCTAAAATTAATAAGTTAAAACCAAAAGAATCTTTAGTTATAGCTCGATCTTTTAGTAAATTTTTAAATTTTTCAAATTTAGCAGAGTCTCTTGATAGTGTTCATAAAATTGATGAAGGCAAAGTTCAAAAAGCACAGGGAACAAACGAATTTACAATTTTAGAAGAAGCTATTGATAGATTGTTAAAACAAAAATCTATTTCTAAAGAAAAGTTTTATCAAACTGCAAAATCACTTAAAGTAGATTTAGTTTTAACAGCACATCCAACAGAAGTAAAAAGAAGAACGCTTATACAAAAATATACTAACGTGAATAATATTTTAGAAAAATTTAACAAATCCAGAATATTTAAAATCAAAAATATTAAAACAGAAACTTTAGCCATGGAAAGAAATCTCCATGAAGAAATTACGTCGATATGGAAAACAGATGAATTAAAAAGGTCCAAACCAAAACCTACTGAAGAAGCTCGATGGGGACTAGCTGTAATAGAGGATAGTTTATGGAATGCCGTTCCAAAAATATGCTCAAGATTTAATGAAGCAGTTGAGGTTTACACTGGAAAAAAACTACCAATAGATTTTTCTCCATTGATATTTGGTTCTTGGATGGGTGGCGATCGAGATGGTAATCCAAATGTTACTGCTAAGACAACAGAAGAAGTTGTCTTGTTATCAAGATGGAAAGCGGCAAATTTATACGAAAAAGAATTTACAAAAATAATTCAAAAACTCTCTATGCATGAGTGTTCGAAAGAATTGAAGAAAAAAATTGGTCATACCCATGAACCTTATAGAACATATTTAAGACCTATAAGAAACAAATTAAAGATTACACAAAAAGAAATTGAATTATTTTTAAATGAAAAAAAACCGTTAAAGCAATCACTATTGGTGGAATCTGTTAACGAAATAATTAATCCTTTGAAAGCTGTTTACAATTCTTTGTGTCAAGTTAAATGCAAAGCGATTGCAGATGGTTCTGTGTTGGATTTGCTTAGAAGAGCCTACTCCTTTGGTTTAAACTTGGTGCGCCTTGATATTCGTCAAGAATCTAAAAAGCATTTAAAATTAATGAAAAGTATTTGCAAACATCTTGGTCTAGGCGATTTTGAAAAATGGTCAGAAGATGAAAAAATTTCTTTTTTATCAAAAGAATTTATATCAAAGAGACCCTTGATAGCAAAAAATATTTTTTTCGATAAAGAAGATAGTGAAACTTGGTCTACTTTTGAAATGATTTCAAAATTACCACGAGAATGTATGGGAGCTTATATCATTTCAATGGCATCTAAAGTATCTGATATTTTAACTGTAATGGTTTTACAAAAAGAAGTTGGAATGAAACTTTGTTTAAGAACAGTCCCTTTATTTGAAACTTTATATGACCTTGAAAACGCTCATCATATTATGAAAGAATTGTACAAAATACCTTGGTACTTAAAATATTTTAAAAACAAACAAGAAGTGATGATTGGGTATTCTGACTCAAGTAAAGATGCAGGAAAACTAGCTGCTAGTTGGGCTCAGTATTGTGCTCAAGAAAAATTACAAGAATTGTCGAATAAGTATAAAGTTAATCTTACCCTGTTTCATGGACGTGGAGGTTCAGTTGGTCGAGGAGGAGGACCGATTTATGAAGCTTTATTATCTCAACCTCCTGGAACAGTTAATGGTAGTACACGTGTAACTGAACAAGGAGAGATTATACAACAAAAATATGCAACAGAGTCAATAGCCGAATACAGTCTTGGTACTTATATTGGTTCTGTATTAGAAGCAACTTTAGCACCACCAATTAAACCAAAAAAACATTGGAGAGAATTAATGAATGTTATGAGCAAAGTTTCTACCAGCGCATATAGAAACAACTTTATTAATAAGGATTTTTTAAGATATTATTTTGAAATCACTCCGCAAAAGGTATTAGAACAACTTTCTATAGGCTCTAGACCAGCAAAAAGAAACAAATCAAAAGATATAAAGAGTTTGAGAGCAATACCTTGGGTTTTTGCATGGACACAAATTCGTTTTCTTTTACCGGCATGGTTGGGAATATATGAGGCATTGAATTATGCTATTAAGAACAAAAACATAAACATCTTGAAAGATATGTTGAAACAATGGCCATATTTTTACGCACTGATGGATATGTTAGATATGGTTTTGGCAAAAACGGACCAAAGAATAATTAAATTTTATGAAGAATGTCTTGGAGATAAAAATCTAAAAAATACTGGCGAAAAACTAAGAAAACAATTATCAACATTAATCTATTTAAATAGAAAAATAATACCATCTTACATTTTAGAACAACGAAAAGAATACAGGGAGTCTATTAGAAAAAGAAATACCTATGCAGAGGTGTTAAACATATTACAGGCAGACATTATGAAAAAACTTTATAAAAACAAGTTAAAAATTAAAAGCAAAAAAATTCTAACAGATGCAATGTTAATTACAATTGCTGGAATAGCAGCAGCAATGAAAAACGTAGGTTAAAGCGATAAATTTTTTAGAGTTATTAGATATTCATCAAATTCTTTTGCAAAACTTGCACTAGGTTTTATATTTTTTTTTCTTTGGTCTAATGATGTTTTTTCTAAATTAAAGAATCCTTTTTCACAAGCTTCATTAATTATCAAAGCAGATTTTGGTCTAGAAGTTTTAAATAATCGTGTTTTTAGTTCTTCTACCGTTATATTTTCGTTTTGTTTATAATGTGCCATCACCAACAACATCATATGATAGTGCGAGGGTGATTTTCTAAAAAAATAATTGCTAGATCTATGAGATTGTTTCATCTGTTCTTCCCAAAATTCTAGCAAAGTGGTAGTATTTTTTATCATGATTTTACTCTTAATTTTCTTGGATCATAAAAAGGAAAAGGAACTACTTTAGCTGGAATTCTTTTTTGATGACCATCAATTTTACCCACTTCAACTTCTGTTCCTAATTCTGAATATTTTGTGTCTATTCTACAAAGAGCTATATTTTTATTTAGGGTTTTTGATAACATTCCACTAGTTATAACACCAATTTGTCCTCTTCCAATATGAACTGTATTACCATTAGCAGCTGGCTCATGACCAATAAGTTCTAGACCAACTAGTTTTTTCTGTGGGTTTGCTTTTCTTTTTATTAATTCTTCCTTACCTATGAAATCATCTTCTTTTGTTTTAAGAGGTACGGTAAATCCTATTCCTGCCTCATAAGGATCCGTTTTGTCATCAAATTCGTATCCATAAAAAATTAGTCCCGCTTCAATACGAACCATGTCTAAGGCTTCCAGACCAAGAGGAGATATATTTAATTCTTTACCTAATTCCCAAACTTTATCCCAAACAGCACCAGCATCCTTTGGATGACACCATATTTCATAACCTAACTCTCCAGTATAACCCGTTCTTGAAACAACAATAGGAATCCCTGTTACGCTATCTATTCTTGCTATTGATAACCTAAACCATTGAAGATCTTGGATGGAAGGCTGAGTATCAGGTGTCCATACAAATTTTTGTAAAATTTTTCTACTATTTGGCCCTTGAACAGCAATATTGTGAATTTGATCTGTTGATGACTTTATCCAAACTTTAAAATTTTTATTTTTTGCTTGTTTTTTTAACCATTCGCCACCGTATTCTTGCCCACCAATCCATCTGAAATTATCTTGTCCTAATTTCATTATAGTACCATCATCAATCATACATCCATTTTCATAACACATTGCTGTATACACAATTTGTCCGACAGATAATTTTTTTACATTACGAGTAAGAGTATATTGCATTAAATTTTCAGCATCTGGGCCTAAAATTTCAAATTTTCTCAAAGGAGAAAGGTCAGTTACGATCACATTTTCTCTGCAAGCTGTATACTCTTTAATAGCTCCATAATTTGTGTAATTATTAGCTAGCCAATATCCATTATAGTTTATAAAATTTTTTGTAAGACTGGATGTTTTTTTATGAAAACCAGTTTCTTGCGTTAATTTTGGTTCTGAATCTGTGCTCACTCTAAAAGCTAGTCCCTTCGAAATTTTTTTTTCTTTAGGATAAGTTCTAACAAATATATCAGTAGGATTCCATCCATTTGCTGGGTCTACATCGCAAGGGCAAGCTGAAGAAGCGCAAGTTAAATCTTTTAAAGCTCTAAATAATACATAATCACCTGGCCTTGACCAAGGCTCATCAAAAGAAGCAACATTATTAGCATCAATAGCAGTATTAAAAAAAAGATTTATTGCTATCCATCCTTTTCTTGGTTTAACTTCATATTTTTTTAAAACACCATTAAAATTATCTGAACAATTTATATGACCAAGATAACCCATATCTTCATAATATTTTGAAGTACATGCATAATTAAAAGTATCATGTCTTCCAACAGTATCTCTTACCACTTCAATAACTGGATTGTGTTCTGCATCAAAAAATTTAGAAAATAAACCTGGCGTTGGGTAAGCAGCACCCATAAATGTACGAGTTGCTGTAGGGTCAATTATACTTTCAATTCCTTTATCAAGTTTAGATTGATCAAAAGCTAAAAAATCTGAGCATTGTCTTCCAGAAGTATCAATAATTTGAATATATTCACCTGCCTTTACTTCATAAGTTTCTGCAGTTCTTCTTTTAATAAATTTTTCATTTATTGGATCATAAAGTGGTTCTGGTAAAATATATTGTTCTACCGCTTCTTCAAACTTAGATTTGTTTAAAAAAACTGTTAAATCTGTAGGAGGATTTTGTTCATGAATATTCATTGCTTCTCCTGGAGCTGCAAGCATAACAGTACATTTATCTTTTGATTGCAAAGTTATTTTTTCGCCCATTACACAATCTTCATCAAATATTATTGATGATTTAGCTTTGTCTAAATTAAATTTTTTACGTTCAAATAATTTAGAAATTTTTTCGTCTTGAGAAATTGTTTTTTTTGAAAAATTAGCGTTAGAATTTTCTTTTAAATTTAATATAGATAAATCACTTTTACCTTTTGAGTTAAAAACAACTATCTCACAAGTCTGTTTACCTTCGTCATTAATAATTTCTATTTTGTCTTCTGGAAAAACTTCTATTACAGATAAACCTCCACCTTTTACAAAATATTTTTCAACTCCAGGTGGTAATGTTCTTAAACCAGGATTTCTTATCTTTGAACTTGTTTGCATAATAATCTTAATTCTATCAACACAAATTGATTAAGTAAATTAACATGCTGATAAAAACTATATATATTTATTATAATCATATGATGTTGACTAAAAGTTTAAATAAGAACATAATTGCTGAACTTAATATTAAGGAAAGGGGAAATATGAGAAAATTAATATCTATTTTATCTGCAGTAGTGATTTCATTAGTAAGTTTTGTTGGAATCTCAAATGCAGGTGATAGTAAAAAACCTATTGTAATCCCAACACACAATTGGAATAGCCAAGTAGTAATGGCTTATGTAATTGGTGGAATATTTGAAGGTATGGGAAACAATGTGGAATATGTTCCAGCTGATACTCAGGCTGTATATGAATCAATAAGATTAGGCGATGTAACTATATCGCACGAAGTTTGGGAATCTGCTTTTGGTAAATCATTTACTGAAGCCATGGAAAAAGGTGGTTTACTTGACTGGGGAGATCACGATGCAAGAACTCTTGAGGATATGGGATATCCAAACTGGGTTGCTAAATTATGTCCAGGTCTTCCTGATTGGAATGCTTTAAAAAATCCAGATTGTGCTAAAAACTTTGTAACACCTGACTCAGATGGAAAAGGACGAATGTTAGAAGGACCACAAACTTGGCACGGAGACTTAATACCTCAAAGAATTGATGCTTTAGGGTTAGGAGATCTTTGGACAGTTAAATTTGCTGGAACTGCAGATGCACTTTGGGCAGAACTTAAAACTGCTAAGAAAGAAGGAAGAGGAACAATCATTTTCAACTGGACACCAAACTTTACAGATGGTGCTGGTTTTACATTTATAGACTTCCCTCCATATACTGATGGTTGCAGACCAGAAGATGGTGGTGATGGAAAATGTGGTTCACCAGATGGTTATTTGAAAAAGGCTGTAAATGCAGACTTTCCAAAAACTCATCCAGCAGCAGCGGCAATGTTCAAAAAATTGTCATTCACTCCAACTCAAATTGGTGCAATGGCAGCTTTAGTTGACGAAGACGGAATGACTCAAGAAGATGCTGGTAAAAAATGGTTAACTGATAACAAAAATGTTTGGGAGCCTTGGACTAAGTAATAAACGAAGGTAAACAAATTATGATCTCTCTCGACTTAAATTGTCGGGAGGGATTTTTTTTTAAATTATTTGGTGTAAAATGTATCAATGAAAAAATATTTCTTTATCATAATTTTAAGTTCTTTAATTACATCTTCTGCCTTAGCTCGTGTCACAGGATGTAAAGAAGGAAATTGCGAAAATGGTTATGGAAAGTGGGTTTATACAGATAAAACAACTTATGAAGGAGAATGGGTTGGAACAAAAAAACATGGTCAAGGAACTGAAATTTGGCCAAATGGATATATTTATAAAGGTGAATTTAAAAATAGTGAGTGGAGTGGTCAAGGAATTTTAACCTTTCCAAATGGTGCAACTTATGAAGGTGAATGGGCTAATGGTTTTATGAATGGTGAAGGAACATTTACTTGGTCTGATGGAAAAGAAAAAACAGGAATTTGGAAAGACGGTGAATTACAAGAATAATTAAAATAATGCTACAAGATAGATATTTAAATAAATTAAGAAAGTTACCCGAACCAGTTAGACAATTTGGTGGTCTTGCAGTTATAACAGTTATCGTAATTTTATCTTTTGCTATTTTAAATATTTTTTGGGGTGGAGGTGAAGAATTAATTGAAAAAATGAAAAAAGAAGAGGAAAGAATTGCAGAAGCAAAAAAATTAAGCAAACTGATTTCAAGCCTTCCACCAGGTATTCTAGTATTCTACGAAGGAACTGATGATTATAAATTGTCTGAAGAGCAATACGAAGCAGTTTGTAATGCAACAAAAATTGTAAGTCAGCGCTCTGTTATGGGCGCTAATTTAACAAATTTTAAAGCTAAACGAATATATACTATCAACGGTAATCGAATTGCAGAAACATTTGTTAAATGGGATAAAGAGAATAATAAATGTTTTGCTGGTTTTGTTTTAAGCGGAAGTAATGTTGGAGTAAATGAAACAATTACTGTTAGCGGAGAGGCTTTAAGTTTTTTTAATACCGGAATTGATACAAGAGTTTATTTTATTAAAAATTTTTAGGGAGGAAAAACAACAATTATATAGATTTTATTTTTGCTGAATTTCGTATAACTTGTTAAAAAATTATGACTGATGCGGTAATTAAGTGTGATTCTGTATATAAAATTTTTGGAGCAAATGCCAAAAAGATGCTCCAAGAAGCAAATGGAAATGTGGATGCAAAAACATTCCAGGAAAATGGATGCATTGTAGGCGTAAATAATGCCTCTTTTGAAGTTTCAAAAGGAGAAATGTTAGTTGTAATGGGATTATCTGGTTCAGGAAAATCTACATTATTAAGATGTATTTCAAGATTAACAGATGCCACAGATGGAAAAATTTTTATAGAAGGCCAAGATTTACTCTCATTAAAAAACAAAGAACTAATTGAACTTAGAAGAAATAAAATGGGAATGGTCTTTCAAAGTTTTGCTTTACTTCCACATAAAACAGTTTTGGAAAACATTGCTTTTCCTTTACAGATAAAAGGAATTAAAACTCAAGACTGCATTTTAAAGGCTGTGGATATGGTTAAGCTTGTTGGTCTTGATGGAAGAGAAAATTATTTTCCAAGAGAATTATCTGGTGGACAGCAGCAAAGAGTA
>Ga0208132_1001420_pt1 | contig 10131 bp, 7 predicted proteins | sample ETNtaG_16_FD_185785 | JGI IMG/M metagenome (GOLD analysis project Ga0208132, IMG submission 185785) | Marine microbial and viral communities from oxygen minimum zone, Eastern Pacific Ocean - ETNP201406SV199 (SPAdes) (version 2) | ecosystem: Environmental > Aquatic > Marine > Oceanic ... | reverse complement strand
CTTTACCTGGATAATATTCCGTTTCTGTACAAGAAATAAAAAAAGAAATAACAAATAAAATCAGCAGTGAATTAATTTTTATTTTTTTCATCTTTTCTCTTTCATTCTGGCAATTCAATTTGTAATAAATTCAGAACCCAATCTATCACTGCACCACTAAAAGGCCAAGCATTTGGCTGGCTAACTCGCCGGACTTCTGGATGACAGCCCGTTATCAAATAGTATCCGTTTCCTATATTTTCTAACAAGGCCATATATTCTCCATTGTGAGCATAAGTAGCTAATACTATAGCATTTTCGCTTAATTGATCATTGGGCTCGTAATAACCTCCACCATAATAGAACATCTCCATTGTGTCGGGCAATGTCGAAAACGCTTCAAATTCTTTATTTAAATAGATATTTGTATAGGTATAGCTAGGCCAAGGTGCTAATTCATCTAATGGACCTATCGCTTTTCCATCAAAGAAATCTAGTGGATTATCATATTTTTCATTTTCTTCCCATATAGTAGAATCGGATGCATAATAGCCACCTGCGCAGCTTCCAATATATAGATTGCCTTTATTGACGAATTCAATAATGTTTTCTTCACCAAAATCATTGATCACATCTTTATAATCTCCTGACCATCCACCAGGCATCCAAAGTGCTTTATAAAAAGGGTATAATGATTTATTATTTAGATCTGTTTCACTTATTGTTGACCATGTATAACCTATATCATCTAAAAGATTTTTTTCATTTAGGACGCCTTCAGCCCATGCTCCTGTACCATTGTATAAAGCAAAATCTGCAATCAATGTATAGAAAGTATCTGTAAATGTTGTATCAAAAGCATCTGCGTTCGATATCCATAACAACACATTATATTCAGCTCCAGAAAGTAAGTTTGGTAGAGTCGCAATAAATTGTGAATCAAGTTCGCTAAACGTAAGTGAATCCAATAAAGAATCAGCGCTGTACCAATGTAAAGAGGCAGTGGATAGTTTATTTGTTACCCAGGATAACTTTATTTCTGTCTGCGATCTTTCTATAACATGCAAAGGTATTAATAAGGTAGGAGGAGAAGAATCAATAATTACTTCTAAATTATTTTCCTCATCAGCTTTGTCGCTACATGACAATACAACAATTAATTGAAATAATGTAACAATTGTAATTATTTTTCTCATCATAGGAATCAAAATTGATTAACTTTACAAATGGATAATAATATGTATCATATTCAAAGGGGAAAATTATGATTAAAAAAAATAACATTTTTGTTGTAATTACTATTATCACAAATATTTATGCTCAAAATTTTGAAAATAATTTTACTCAAGTCTGGCAAGACCTATCGTGGGGTGAAGGTGGTTATTTTCCTGCCAGTTCTGTATTAGCCATGGAGGGGCCTTTTGATTCAGATGGCGATGGTCAGCAGGAATTTCTAATCACTTCCAGTTGGACTGGCGCCCTAGGCAACGATATGGGTGTCTATGAAGTCGCCGGAGATGACTCACTCACATTAATTTGGTATGTAGATTTAATGGACTATGGGATTAACCTTTCCAGTAATGTTTCTAAAGGTACGATTGCAGATTTAGACAATGATGGACTTTTGGAAGTTTTAGTCATTATTGATGTGTCTCCTGATAACTTTAACGGTGCCGGTGCGGATGATACCGACTATGATAGCTTTTCTGTTTGGGAATTTGATTCAACAATCGGTTCATTCCCCACAACGGCAACGGCAACTTGGGATATGGCTTCTACAGACGTAATTGAAGTTGGTGAAATCGCAGTGGACGATATTGACGGCGATGGCGTTCAAGAAGTAGCAGTTTCATTAACAACAGGTTGGGATGAAAATACAGGTTTATTTAATGCTGGTCGGTTTATGATCTTTTCATTGGATCAATCTACTACATTGGAATATTGAGTTACTCGATTTATCATCCACATTAGCTCCCGGTTATTTAACTCGTATTACTGATTTAGATAATGATGGTTTAAAAGAAGTTGTTTTTGTCGCCTGGGAATGGTTTCGTATAATTATTTATGAAGCTCTAATTGGAAATGTTTATACTAAAGTATCAGACTTTTATGTTGCGGATCAGGTGACCCTCTTCAGTAGTGGAGGTGCATTTGAAGCCAATTTTGATGGTGACAATACAAATGAACTCTATTTCACAACTACTCAAAGTTACGCAAGTACAATTCCCTATGAAGATGGGAATTTTTATGTACTGACGAATGATGGAGATATATCACAAGTGAATTTTGATAATAACGTTCACTGGCTTTACTCATTTCCTGTAAATACTTTCGGTTATGATATGAGAGGATTAGTTGTGGGGAATCAAGATTCTCCATTAGGCCAAAACCCTGATGGGCCAGATATTTATATAGCCGGCGGATGGACAGGAAACATTTATGATTTTGAATACCAGGGCGGAGATATTACCGATCCGAATAATTATAGTTTGGATACACTTTGGTCGGCTCCAAACTATGGTGGAATTGACAGTTGGTTTCGACCCTCAAGAATTGTAACTGGATATTTTGATGAAGATAGTCTTGGCGACATACTTATTGCCAGCATGGATTATGATAATTTTAATGCACCACATGTTGTTTGGCTGGAACATGAATATGAAGAAGTAAGTATTGAAAATAGTGAAAAAGAAAATCTGCCAGAGAGTATAGAGATTGCTTCAATCTATCCAAATCCGTTTAATCCAACTACTCACATCGAATATAAATTGCCTAAATCAGAGAATGTGCAAATAGCTGTTTTTAACGTGAATGGTAAAATGGTCAAGCAACTTGCCAATGGTTACCAGAAAAACGGATTACACACTATTAGATGGAATGCAAAAAATGATTTGGGCCAACATGTTCCATCAGGTGTTTATTTTATTACTATTCAATCTGAACATAATCTTATCTCTCAAAAATTACTTTTAATAAAATAATTATTAATGCTCAAAAACTTTTTTAGCTGCATTTTATAGCATTAATATGAACAATCTTGGTAACAAATCTCGTCCACAATTAAAAAAAGCCATAGGTGGAATGGGTTTCTTTGCTTTGGCTTTTGGTTCTATGATTGGCGTTGGGTGGATCACAACATTAGATAGTTGGTTCAATAGCGCTGGCCCCGGCGGGGCCATGTTAGCCTTTGTGGCCGGTGGAGTATTGATGCTATTAATTGGTTTATGTTATGCTGAATTAACGCCCATGATGCCTGTCACTGGAGGCGAGATAGCGTATGCATATAAGGCCTTTGGTACAAACAAAGCATTCTTAGTTGGATGGTTTCTTGCATTTGGTTATCTGTCAGTATCGGCATTTGAAGCGGTTTCTATTGGCATGGTGCTCAGTTATCTTTTTCCGAATTTGAATAATATGCCACTATACGAAATTCACGGTACAACAGTGTATGCTCCACATATCCTACTCGCATTTATCTTTACCACATTTATAGTCTGGATCAATTACCGTGGGGTTCTGGTTGCCATGAATGTTCAGGTTGTTTTAACGGCACTATTGGTTGGGTGTACATTTCTTTTTGTGGGGGTCGGATGTACACAAGGGAATTTTGAAAATCTGCGCCCTCTCTTTACTGGAGATAGTTCAAGTGCATCTTTGAAAGGATTTTTGGCGGTTTTTGTTATGGCACCATTCTGGTTCGTTGGTTTTGATACAATACCGCAGGCGGCCGAGGAACGTTCTCCGGGGCAGGGGGTTACCAAACTGGGTCTTTATATTATTATGGCAATTATTGGCTCTACAATCTTTTACATTTTGATTATGCTGGCTGCTGGAATGATTGCCCCTTGGCAGGAAACAGTAAAAAATGATTTACCAACCGCAGCAGCCTTTGAAACAGCTTTCGAATCACCAATTATGGTAAAGACAGTATTGTCTGCTGGGGCCATAGGCTTGCTCACCAGCTGGAACGGATTCTTTATTGCAGGTACCCGGGTTCTTTTTGCCTTGGGCCGTGGTCACATTATTGATGGCCGTTTCGGGAATACACATGCCACTTTTGGAACACCTAGCAACGCTATTATTTTTAGCGGTATTGTAACAGCTATTGCAGCCTGTCTGGGAAGAGGGGCATTGATTGCCCTTGTTGATGTTGGGTCTTTTTGTATTGCGGTCGCGTTCCTGGGGGTTTCTCTTTCATTGTTGCAACTAAGAAAAACTCACCCTCATGCAGAGCGCCCCTATCGATTGCCCTATGCATCAGTGGTTGCCACGCTTGCAGCCCTAGGCTCTCTTTTTATTCTTATCGCGATGGTGATCCCTAAAAGCCCGGTTTTCTTGGTCTGGCCATTAGAGTGGGCGATCCTTGTTCCTTTATGTATTGCTGGCATTCTTTTCTGGATTTTTGGAGAAAAACAAAGACTCGAAATTGATGAAAATGAACGAGCACAGTTGATACTTAAAGAATAGTATCTTAATAATTATTAATTTATCCACCAACAGCTATGATCAGTGGTGGGTGCATATCTTTTTCATCAGTAGAATGTAAGAACAAACAAGGGAAAACAAAAAACCCCGCTAATGGGCGGGGCTTGATGTCTGACACTTAAGTTGGGTCTGGAGAGTATAGTGAGTTGCTAATCCAATTTTCTCTTATAAGTTTTTCAGCCAAAACTCTATCATTTTATTTTGCCGATGGATTTTTGCAGGCTTATCGGAAAACCCATGCATTCGCATGGGATAAAACATCATATCAAACATGATATTCGCCTTAATGAGTTCATCAATAAAATGCCAGGAGTTTTGCGGGTGTACATTATCATCATAGGTGCCGTGTATCAATAATAGCCGGCCATGGAGATTTTTTGCACTTTTCACTAATGATGTCAAATCATAACCTTCGGGGTTATCCTGGGGGCGTTTCATGGCAAATTCACCCCATTTCGTATCGTAATAGTGCCAATCGGTAACCGGCGCACCGGAAATTCCGGCTTTGAATTCCTTCGTATTTGTCATTGCATTTAATGTGAAACTACCGCCGCCGCTCCAGCCCCAGATACCCACCCGGTTCGGATCTATGTAGCTTTGGGACTTAAGCCATTTAATTCCGTCAACGATGTCCTCCATTTCTCTTGGGCCGGAAATTAAAAGATTTAATCGATTTTCTAAATTTTTACTGATTCCTGTTGAGCTTCGATGGTCAAACCTCACAATGATGTAGCCTCTTCCCACCAACATATTATCGAAGAACAAGGACGCTCCCTGCCATTGATTATATACAGTTGGAGCCGATGGCCCACCATAAATGTGATAAATCAAAGGATATTTCTTTTTTGGGTCAAAGTCAGCCGGTTTCAGAATTTGGGCCGGCATTTGAAACCCGTCCGAGGTTGAGATAGTAAAAAGTTCGGGTGTCTGTATATTGAGGCCTTCAATAAGTTCGGGCCGGGGATTTGCCAAAGTTTTTACCAATGTCCCATCCTTCTGATACAATGACAAAGATGGCAATGTATTAATTGTTGAATGTTTATTGATAAAATATTTCCCGTTTGGGCTAAATCCGACTTTATGCACGCCATCATTTTTTGTTAGTCTGGTCAATCCGTCACCATTTAATTCCGCCCGGTATAAATGTCGCTCGATTGAAGATTTTTTCATGGCTGTGAAATAAATCAACCCATTTTCCTCATCCAAATTCACAACAGACTGGCGAAGCCAGAATGGACCACCGGAAGACCTTAAGGCCCAACTCCCTTTTGTTACTTGATTTACAAGGGCACCGGATTCTTCAAAACGGTACATATGTGCAAATCCATCCCGTTCAGATTGCCATAGAAACTGACCATTTTCCATAAAATACAAGTCATCGTTGATATTAACCCACGCTTCATCTTTTTCAGTCAATACTTTACCCAGATTTTTCCCATTTTTCCGATCCATATAATACAGGTTTAACTCCGTTTGTGCCCTGTCCATCGTCTGTAGCGAAAATCTCTTTGAATCCGGAAGCCATTTCACTCGACATATATATTCATACGGGTCAAGTCTGGCCCATTTTACTCGAGGATAATCAACATTAACAACTCCAACTTTTACGATTGGATTTTCTGTCCCGGTTTTTGGATATCGTTGTGTAATGAGCCGTGGCTCCTGCGGCCTAAAATCCACGTAATGCATTTTTGTGACAGGTGATTCGTCCGTTCTTAAAAAAACCAGTGCCTCGGAATCATCAGACCACCAATAACCAATATCTCGTCTGCCAAAAATCTCTTCCCAGTACACCCAGGATAATGTTCCGTTCAAAATAGTTTCAGATCCGTCCCGCGTGATTCGTTTTTCCCTTTTTTTATTTAAATCATATACATACAAATCGTTATCCCGCACAAAAGCAATTTTAGAACCATCAGGTGAAAATCTGGGAGATTTTTCTTTTGTTTTAGTATGGGTGATTTGAAGAAAAGATGAAGATTCCAGTTCAAGAATAAAAATATCTTTTTTAAATAAATAAAGAGCTTTTTGACCTGCATTGTCGAAGGAAAGTGGCCAATCAAGTGTCCGCACGGTATCCGGTTCATCAAGGGATTCTTCCAGGCTTTTCAGGGCTTTGTCAACATCAATTATCGGTAAAATTTCTTCCGGGCGTTCAGGGTCTAACATAAGGAATGTCCTATCTTCCTTTGGCAGCCTTAAATCATATAGGATAGCAGTATTATCTTCCACCCACTGATACCTGTATACCTGAGCGACAGCTTTTGCTTCTTCACTGTTGATCCATTCTACAGTTATTTTATTCGTGTTCTGATCTGCAAATATGGCACTAAAACAACACAGTAGAATAATGATCTTGAATTTTTTGAAATTCATGATTTTACAGTGGTGGCTTTTTCCCGGTTAATTGCCAATAAACAAGAGAAACCGGAATGTTTCCTGCACGGTTAAAGGCATCTAAAAAGTCTTTAAAGACAAAGGGCTGGCCTTTCTTTTCCAACTGCTTCGCCCACTCGGTTATGAGTTTTTCTATGTAATATTTTCCTGTGATATAGCAAGTACCATATCCGGGCTGCCGGAGATAAAGGTGCTGCTCAAATTGTAAAAGATGAGGTTCTCGATTCATCCAACCTCTTGGTGTCCATTTTACATGAACCTGTCCTGCTTCTGCCATGGTCATTTCATTGGCATGGGCATAAAGAGACCCTAGACCACGGGCGGCGCGTTGAGCTATCATAATCCATACTATTTCACGGGACCTTGGATTATCTTCATACAGTCCGGCATGCATAAAAAATTCCTCTACTCCGGTAGCAATACCTTCATTTTTTGTATCAAAAATATTATAAAGCAGTGGACCGCGGCGGATCGGATTTTCATGAGGCTCATCTCTAACCTGAGCTAAATCAAACCAGTGGTAAAAATGGGAATACAGCGGTAACGGATCAAGGTGCATTCCTATTAAAAAGAAATTCCGGTCCTTTTCAGGGACAAATCTTCCTTTGTGTGCCCTAAGCGCAGGCTCCATATTTGGTTTTAGGATCATTATTTCTTTTTCGTCCAAAAAATGCATCATTTTCTTTACGCTTATCTCCGTAAGCTTTTCGAATTCTTCCGGCGTATTGGCCGGCACCTGTTCCGGTAATTCTTTGTTTTGGTACTCTTCTAATTTTAGTGATGTCCATGCTCGATCTAATTCCCTCTGGAGTAATTGTGCCTCTTCCTCCCAGGAAAGTGGGAGCAAATGAACATTCTGCTGGTACCAGGTATAATTTTCTTTTCCAATCCCGGAGGGGCCCGTTTTATTAGGCGATTCCTGTTCCAGCCAGGCAATAAAGTTCCGGGTTGCATCTATACAGGTGTTTATAATTGGAATTAAACTATCTCCTGTATGGAACGCAGCAACTTTTTCCTTAATGGTCTTTAGATCTTTTACCTGTTGTTTAAAATTTTCAATCCCGGCAACCCATAAATCCCGGGCATTCCCCGTTAAGTTTTCTCTGGCTTGTTGCAAAAATGGTTCAATAAGCAGCAGCTCATTTTTTAGCTTTAATTCATCATTCTTGGAAAGGGGAAATGAATAAGTCCAAAATTCCAGGGTTGCATGGTTGGTTGGCCCCTCATGATCCGGGACATCACTTTGGTGCATCCAGACTGTCTGATAAAACGCAGGATCCCGTTCCCAGGGCTTCAAAATACGAGCATTAAAATCGTATCCATTCATTTCTGCGAGGATAATATACCAGTCTATTTGATGAGAGATCGGCCATTCATCAATTTTTATTTTATCCAGGCGATTTCTTATGTTTTGAAAAATGGGATTTCTATTATTAAAACCTTCAACAGAATAATCTGGCACACCATTGAATAAAGTGGGTTTTTCAAATTCACGCCATTCCTTAAAAAGCACCTGTAAACTATTATAATCGGATGATGCTACTTGTTTTTGTTGTCCTGCCATGAGTGTGGTTCCTGTGAAAATACTTATTAAAAAAATCTGTATTAATTTCATGAAAGTAATCCTTATGCCTCCCTCAAATTAAATTTTCGGGGTCCTGCTTCTTATTGGATGGCGCAACGCACGACGCCTCCGGAAGCAAGGGTTTCATTTACAGCATTGATGATGCGATCCCCATACATTCTTGTTAGTTCCCCTTTTTTTACATGTAAACCCATAGATCATTACACTAATTTTATTGAGACAAAAGTTAAGCCAAAAATTCTTATAAAAAAATTCTCCAAAACGCTTTTGTTCGAATTGACTTATTTATTGTTATAGTCAAATTATGGAGCGGCGGCCTGCATGACGATGCCGCAGAACCAGGCGCCATAGGTGCCTACGGCATACCCCAGGACAGCCAAAAGAACCCCCACCGGGGCCAGGGAAGGATGGAAAGCAGACGCAACAATTGGGGCCGATGCGGCTCCGCCTACATTGGCCTGACTGCCCACAGCCATAAAAAAGAAAGGTGCCTTGATTGCCTTTGCCATAACAATCAGTAAACCGGCATGGAAGGCTATCCAGATGAGTCCCACCAGGAATAATCCCGGTGTTTCGAAAATGGCCAGGAGGTCCATCTTCATACCGATAGTTGCCACAAGGACATATAAAAAGAGGCTTCCATAGCGTGAAGCACCAATGCCCTCCAACTGCCGTGCCCGGGTAAATGACAGTCCTAACGAAAATGTTGTGGCCAGTACAATCAGCCAGAAAAACCCGGACGTCAGGCTGAATTTTTCAAGACCCGGGGCATTTTCAGCGATCCAGGGTGCAATCATGTCCGACCCAATATGCGCCAGAGCTGTAACCCCGAAACCAACACTAATCACTTTGATGGTATCTGTTAAATCCGGCAGGCGAAATATCTGGGCTTGGTAGGTTTCAATTTTCTCTTTCAATTCCGAAATCGCCGATGTGTCGGCTTCTGTCCAGGCATCAATCCTGGTATGGATTCCCGCTCCGTACAGGAGAAAGGCCATCCAAATATTGGCCACAATCACATCTACGGCAATCATGGCAGAAAAGAGGCTGTCTCCCACCTGGAAGATTTCCTTCATGGCCGCCTGGTTCGCCCCGCCGCCAATCCAACTTCCCGCAACCGTGGTGAGTCCCCGCCAAACCGCTTCGGGCCCGGCACCACCTACGATATCCGGAGCAAAATAAGAAACGATAATAATTGCTAAAGGTCCGCCAATCACAATGCCTGCTGTTCCTGTAAAAAACATGATCAAGGCTTTTGGGCCTAATTTGATAATCCCCGGCAGGTCTATGCTGATGGTGAGTAAAACCAAACTTGTGGGCAACAAGTATCGGGAGGCCACAAAATACAGCCTGGAGGATTCTCCCTGGATAATCCCTAACGAATTGAAAATCGACGGAATAAAATAACAAAGGAGCAGTGTAGGCACATAGGTGTAGAATTTTTTCCAGAAAGGATGGGCACTCTTTGCGGTGGTAAAAACAAAGGATAAAATGCCCAGGAGAATTCCGAGGACGACCGCATCATTGCTAAACAGGGGTTCTGCCATTTAAAAAATTAGGTTAATCATATCCAAATCTACTAATCATCCCACAAACAAAAAACCTCGCGACTGGGCGGGGCTTGATGTTTGATTTTTTACTATTATACTTTTGTCATAGCCTCAAAATTTTCATACATCTTTGGT
>Ga0208132_1001419_pt1 | contig 10133 bp, 9 predicted proteins | sample ETNtaG_16_FD_185785 | JGI IMG/M metagenome (GOLD analysis project Ga0208132, IMG submission 185785) | Marine microbial and viral communities from oxygen minimum zone, Eastern Pacific Ocean - ETNP201406SV199 (SPAdes) (version 2) | ecosystem: Environmental > Aquatic > Marine > Oceanic ... | reverse complement strand
CTTCATCCAGGCTGCACGGCTCTTGCAACAGTCCGGTGATAAAAGCGGCCGGTGCCAGTTCATAACCAAAGGGGGGGCGATCCGGTGTTCGGATTTCCAACACATCCTTAAAGCGGACATGGGTGAAAATCTGGTGGAGGGCTGTCAATCCGTCTTTTTTTTGAAGTTCCCGGGAGGTCGAGATAGATTCAAGCCAACCACCAATGGTTCCATCGAATTGGCAGATATTACCGCTGCTGTTTTTCCCAAAAATAGCTGGAGCTTCAGCTGTAAGTTTTGCGAAAGCCGTAAGCAGAGCCACCTCAGAAGTGATATCATGAGCCAGCAATCCGCCGCAGCGAGATGGGTCTGTATCTTCCCAGATATCAAGTCTCACATTTCGTGTGCCAGCTGGTTCTCCCTTTATAAAGGGGACATTGGCGAATATGAGAGAAAGAAATGGCTGGAGAGCGTCTGACAGAAAAGCCAATTTTGCGCACCCTTCTTTTGAACTATAATCGAGGTTGAGCTGAACGCTGGTGCTCATCTTCATCATCCATTTGCCGAGAGATCCCGTTGTTCCAAAACGGTCGTGCATCAGATTGTACTTAGTTTCGTCGACAATGGTTATATCGTCAGGTTCGTATAGCGGATCGAGAGCGAAATCCAAGAGGATGAGATCTTTATCGTGGCAAACATCTAATAATAGTGCTAAGTATTTCTGCCATTCGGTGTTGACTTCATGTAGGTTGTAAAAAGGTGACCCACCAAACTCAATCTGCCCGCCCGGCTCCATCGTAAGTGAAGGCGAAATCTCTGCTTCTGCACACACTGTCTCAAGGACGTTTCTCAGTTCTACGGCAGATAAATATCCACCAGGATTTACAGGAAGTCGTGTCAGATCAGAGCGATAGATGAGATTTTCTACTTCCACCCCTATGCGTATCTGGAACGGTTCCCGCAAGCGTGAGAGAATTGTGTTCCTAATGTGCTGAATAGATTGGCTCATAAAAAAATTATGGTGTGAGATAAGTTATAGAAAGAACAAGACCAACATTTTCATACCAACACCACCACCTCAGTTCTTTTTAGGTTCAATCTTTTAGTCGTTTCCATCAACCCCGATCAGTGACCGTGGTATGTATTCTCCGCTTCAAATTAATTGGTTAAAAGAGTTGATTGTGGAAAGTCGCGCGAGGGAGGGGTAGATTGCTAGCCCGCCTTGACAGCGGGAGCCTTTTTCTTCGAAAAGAGATTTTTTAGATTTGGAATAACTGTCTCTTGAATGGGGCGTTCATCTCGAATCTTCTCTTGAAGATGAAGCAAGCCTTCTATAAGTGCTTCAGGTCGTGGTGGACACCCAGGAATATAAACATCTACGGGAATAACTATATCCACACCTTTTAGAACATGATAACCGTGCTGCCAATAAGGACCTCCGCTTGTTGCACAGCTTCCCATGGCGATGACATACTTGGGATCTGCCATCTGCTCGTAGAGTCGCTTTACTCGGAGCGACATCTTCATGGTGACTGTACCAGCGACAATCATTACATCTGCTTGCCGTGGAGAAGAACGGGGCATCATACCAATCCGCTCTAGGTCATGGCGGGATGCTGCTGTAGCCATCATCTCAATGGCGCAGCACGCCAAGCCAAACTGGAAGTACCATGGAGAAGTAGATCGAGCCCAGTTAAGAAGCTTGTTCAAGGGTGCTACGATAATATTTCCCGAACCGTCTTTCATTTTTCAAGGTGCGTAATTTAGAGATACCTACCATTTCAGCAAACTTGTTTACTCATAATTATTTATTTTATCATGTCACTTTCATTGCTCTATTAGTTAATTCCTCCGTATTTTTCCACTAGCAAGCAACCTCCTTTTATGTGCTTAACGATCACTATTTCAACCTTTTATAATCTGTTAAACCATGTATTTCTCAAGAGGGAATAGACATGCCTACCTCAAAAAATGTTTCCGGCGGTGTTGATCTTCTTCACGATCCTACGCTAAACAAAGGGACTGCCTTCACCGAAGAAGAGCGGGATAAACTGGCGCTACGAGGGCTCCTCCCACCCAGGATATTTACCGGGGAAGAACAGAGCAAGCGGATTCTCGAGAACTTTCACAACAAAACAAATGACCTGGAGAAATACATCTACATGGTGGCTTTGCAGGATCGGAATGAAACCCTTTTCTACCGAACAGTCATTGACAATGTGGAAGAGATTATGCCCATCATTTACACTCCTGTGGTTGGTAAGGCGTGCCAACTTTTTGGACATATTTGGCGACGACCGCGTGGGCTTTACCTTACTATAAATGAAAAAGGGAACATTGCCGATGTTTTACGCAACTGGCCCATGAAAAAGGTTGGCATTATTGTAGTAACCGATGGCGAACGGATTCTCGGCTTAGGAGACTTGGGCGCCAACGGGATGGGAATTCCTATCGGGAAGCTCGCTCTCTATACCGTCTGCGCCGGTGTTCATCCATCTCTTTGCCTTCCGATTACAATTGATGTGGGGACGAATAACGAGGAACTTCTTAAAGATCCTCTTTACATTGGGCTACTCCGAAATCGTATCCGCGGAGATGAGTATGACGAACTGATTGACGAATTTGTCTGGGCAGTGCAGGATGTATTTCCCGGCGCACTCATTCAGTTCGAGGACTTCAGTAATTTTAACGCTTTCCGTCTTCTGCGGAAATATCAGAAGAAGGTTTGTACCTTTAATGATGATATCCAGGGTACAGCCAGTGTGACCTTGGCGGGAATTTACTCCGCTCTCCGCATAACCAATCAGAAGCTTACTGATCAGAAAATCTTATTCCAAGGTGCAGGTGAAGCGGGGGTTGGGATTGCTAATCTCATCGTTTCTGCTATGGAAGCTGAAGGGATGTCTCACGATGAAGCCAAGAGACAGTGCTGGCTGGTGGACTCCAAGGGGCTGGTGGTCAAGAGCCGCGAGAATTTACAGAATCACAAACTGGCTTATGCTCACGATCACGAGTTTGTCCCCGATCTTTTATCTGCAGTGGAGACTTTGAAACCGACCATTCTTGTTGGTGTGTCTGGGCAACCGCAGACTTTCACTCAACCTATCGTGGAAGCTGTGGGTGAAATCAATGAGCAGCCGGTAATCTTTGCTCTGTCGAATCCCACGTCTAAAGCTGAGTGCACGGCGGAACAAGCTTACAGCTGGACAAATGGAAGAGCCATTTTCGCCAGCGGCAGCCCCTTTAAGCCGGTGACACTGGATGGTAAAACCTACATCCCAGGGCAGGGCAATAACGCCTATGTATTTCCCGGTGTTGGTCTCGGTGCAATCGAATGCGGAACCAAGCACGTGACAGACGAGATGTTCTTTGCGGCAGCCAAGGCGTTAGCCAATGAAGTAACTGAAGATGACTTGGCGAGTGGTTGTATCTACCCACCGCTTACTCAAATTCGTGATGTGTCAGCAGTGATTGCAGCGGCTGTGGCAGAAGTAGCGTATGAGCGAGGTCTGGCTACGGTAGAACGGCCAGACAACCTGCTGGAATATATGAAGTCTCGACAGTATGAGCCGAATTACGAGTCGTACGTGTAGAGAGGTTTTAAATGCTGCGTATAAAAAAATGATGGCATCTTTTATGTCATCTTTTTTATTTACCCCGCCTGCCTCCGGTCAACTTTCATCTTTGGATCCAGCGCATCACGCAATCCATCTCCCAGAAGATTGAAACCCAGAACAGTCATGGCGATGGCGATGCCGGGGTAGAGGCTCATCCACGGTGCTACCCGAAGAAAATCTTTTCCATAGTTGATCATGGCTCCCCATGATGGCGTGGGCGGTTGGGCACCAAGCCCTAGAAACGAGAGGCTCGCCTCAGCCATAATGGCACCGGCGATCCCCATGGTGTAAGCAACAATAATAGGTGCCAGACAATTAGGCAGGATGTGTCTTATAAGAATTCTCAGATCACTAAGTCCCAATACTCTTGCCGCCTGAATATACTCAAATTCCTTCACGCTCAATACTTGTCCACGCACGACCCGAGCCATAGATGGCCAGCTTACGAAACCGATAGCGAAAAAGACCACTGTAAGACTCGGCTCGAAAGCCGCCGTAATACCAATGAGGAAGAGTAACGCCGGGAAGCCAAACATGATGTCAGTAAGCCGCATTATGATTGTGTCTATCCAGCGTCCGTAATAACCTGCCAGCAGCCCCAGAATCGTTCCGATGAGGAGCGACAGTGTACTGGCGATGAAGCCCACTGCCACGGAGATACGGGTACCGTGGATAATCCGCGACAGAATGTCCCGGCCGAAATTGTCCGTTCCAAGCCAAAAGCGGGGTTGCTGGTGCCAACTATTTTCCGTTGTTCCACCTAACTCACTCTTATGTACAGAAGCTGATCGTCCCAGCAAATCTGTATAGCTGAGTGAGTCGTCTTTCACGGTGAATGACTCTACCGGTACGATGGGGCTCACCATTAGCTCACCCTTCTTCAGTACGATAACATTTCCCCTAAAGCCGGCGGGCTTACGCTGATATTCGAGTATTTGAACATCAGGATCCATTGGCGCTAACCACGGCCCGAACAAGGCTATCACAAGAATGATTGTTACCAACCAAAAGCCGAACATGGCTGTTCGATTTTTTTTCATCCGCAGCCATGCGTCGAACCACAATCCTTGTATTTGTTTACTCATTGCTGCGCTCCAGACGAACTTTTGGATCCACTACGCCGTACAGCAGATCCACAATCAAGTTAGCAAAAATGAACATCATAGCAGTAAAAAGAACAGTTCCTTGAATTACCGGGAAGTCCCGCTTCAGGATGGCATCGAGCGCAAATCGACCAATTCCCGGCCAGCCAAATATGGATTCTGTCAATACTGCGCCGGAGAGATAGCTTCCAAAGTCAACCCCGATGATGGTAATAATAGGAATTAACGTATTGGGAAATGCGTGCTTCAAAACCACTTTCCACTCAGGGAGCCCTTTTGCCCGGGCTGTTCTAATGTAGTCTTGCTGGAGTACATCTAACATTGTTGAACGGGTGACACGAGCTAGAAAGGCAGCTGAACGTGTGCCCAATGCAATTGCCGGCAGGATAAGGTATTCGACACCGCCGTAACCGGTAGGCGGCAACCACTTGAGATTCACCCCTACTATAAGGATAAGAAGAAGCCCTACCCAAAAGACCGGAGCCGAAATACCGGTGAGAGCAAGCAGCATAGTACCGCGGTCGAGGAGTGAATTGGGTTTCAGCGAGGAGATAATTCCCACTGCTAGCCCCACTACTATTGATACAATCATGGCGGAAGAGGCAAGAAGAAGAGTAAAGGGGAATTTATCCATCAAATCATTTGCTACGGGACGCATAGTAATGAAGGAATTACCAAGATCTCCCTTTAAGAGATTCCCCACGTAATTCCCAAACTGTTTCCAGAGGGGATCATCAAGGTGAAGATTATCTCGCAGTCTCTGGATAGTCGCTTCGTCGTACCGTTCTCCCACCATGGAGAGAACTGGATCACCGGGGACTACATACATTAGTATAAATGTGAAAACAATCACCCCAAATATAACGGGAATCGTATGGAGGATTCTTTTAATGAGATAAGTTGCCATAATTAACTGCTGGAGAAGATACTAACCCTCATCAAGTTATGTCGGTTCATTAATACATCTCCTTACTTACAGTTGTATATCGCTGAGCATTGAACATCAACTTCGGTTCAAAACCCGATATCCACGGCTGTGTAACCACTTGGCTCACGGAGTGCCATAGAAAAACCCATGGAGCGTCATAGAAGATTAGGCTGTCCACTTCAGTCATTAATCGGTTGCGCTCAGGTGAATCAGCTATAGATTGAACCTCTTCGATACGCTGATCCACTTCAGGGTTGGAATAACGGTTCCGTTTGGTCATGGATTCAGATGAGTGAAACAAGGGAAAGAGAAAATTTTCTCCATCAGGGTAGTCAGCAAACCAGTCGAGGTAATAGGCGTCAGGCTTTCCATCTCGGATGGCAGCTTTAAATACATTCCAATCGTTACGGATAATTGCGGCGTTAATGCCCACCGCTTTCCAGTAAGATTGAAACGCCTCCATCACCTGCGCCAGGCCGGAAGCTTGACTTTGCCAGAGCTTCATGGTGAAGCCGTTAGGATAGCCGGCTTCAGTTAAAAGTTGTTTTGCTTTGGTCGGATTATAGGGATACGGATCCTTGGTGTGATCGTAGCCTGAGATACCGGGAGGGATGGTGCCATGAGCAAGTGTTCCATTTCCCGATAGAACGAACCGTAGAATTTTCTCCCGGTCCACCGCCAGATTCATGGCTTGCCGTACGCGGGCATCATTAAATGGTGGACGGGAACAGTTTAGCCCAATGTAATAGGTGTTTAACTCCTGTTGTTCATAAATCAACCCCTCCCATCGAGGGTCCTTCCGCCACATTTCAGTTTCAGCTCCGGGAATGCTAACAATGTCCAGATTCCCCGCCTCAAACTCTGCCGATTGTGTCATTTCCTCTGAGATTATTCGCAGCTTGAGTTTCTTCATCCTAGGTGGTTTATGGAAATAATTATCGTTGGTAGAGAAAAGCATGTGCCCATCCCGTACCCATTCTTCCAGCACCCAAGGACCGGAGCCGGCGGCCTCAACTGTCAGATCAATGGAACCGCCTTCAATAGCTTTTCGGTTAACAACTGCAGCGGCAGGCATGGCCATAAATTGTATAAAGGGAGAGAAAGGCTCTTTTAGAGTTATTTCCACTTTATATCCTTCATCACCTTCCGGTAGTAAGATTCCTGTAATGTGAGAGTTTTCTTCCGTGAGGAATTTGTCGGAGCCGGCAATGCGAGTAAAGAGCCAGCTCTGTGGTCCTTGAGCTGCGCGTTCAAAAGAATAACGTACATCTTTAGCTGTGATCCCAGTGCCGTCGTGGAAGCGAAATCCTCTGTAAAGGTAGAAAGTATAAGTGAGACCATCGTCAGAAAGAGTCCATGACTCGGCAATGCCGGGAACTAGTTCCGTGCTGTTACCGAAGTGAACAAGGTTGTCATATGTGAGGGCGATGATCTGTCCGGAGCGGACATCTACCGCCAGAGCTGGGTCAAAACTTTTGATTTCTCCCGTGCGTGCAAGGACAAGCATTCTGGGGTCAGGCTTCTGCTGACAAGCAATGAGCAAGATAAGTATGGACAGTAATAGGTGTTGAAGTAATTTGGGCACGGACTGAGTATAGGAGAAATGTGAGTCAATTACAATAGGCCAGAATCCATTTTTTTCTATAACGAAATAAAATTGGAACTGTAATAACGAGATGACGTAAATTGAAAAACTGGTAACAAGGATTGACTCAAATAGCTTACTCACGGTTTTTTTGTTTGTGGGGTTATTGGTAGATTTAGATAAGAAGATTGAAATGAATAATTTATCTGGACGAATTATGGCAACTAGAGGGCCAAGTCCTCTGCGAATCGTGTTGGTCGTTTTGGTTGTGCTGGTCGCCATAAGCCCTCTTTTGTTGCTTGCACGCTGGACAGCGAACCAATCTACACTGCTTGCCATAGTCTTTTCCTTATTTGCGGGTGTTTTTTCTACCTTCCTCATTGCTACAATCGTCGAGTGGACTGTACACCGTTACGCCATGCACAAAAGTAAACGCCTTCCCCTGTTCCGTATAGCAACGGAGCTGCACCATAAAGCCCATCATTGGGTACACTGTCCTCCAACACATTATGTACACGCGGAACAAATTAATCGTCCTTCCGTCTTTGCTACTGGCAAGAACGAGCTGTGTCAAACCACTCTCACCCGTGTGCTAACAACAGCGTCACATGCAACTTTTTACACAGTATTAACCGCACCCATTATTGTTATCGCATGGATAGTGACGGCCAACATCTGGTTCACAGCGACAATGGGTACGGTAGCCATGGTATTTATCTATCTCTTTATCAGGCTTCACGATGCAGTTCACCACCCAGGACTGAGTCGGCTGGAACATTTTAATTGGTTCTGGTTTCTCGATCATCATCATTATATCCACCATATAGATAATGATGCTAATACCAACTTTTTGCTTCCTCTTGGTGATTTATTGATGGGTACACTTCGCTTGGAGCTCACACTGGAGGAGCAAGCAAGATGGCCAAGTTATGCCGAGGCTCGCACATTGTCGGAGGATATAAGTGTTAGTACCCACTGATATATAACTTTATCTCAAAAGGGAGGTAACACCATGAAATATCAACATTTGATTATTGGGATTTTACTTTTTCTAATCAGTTGTGCGCCACAATCTCAGGCTGACCGTATGACCCTCGGCACAGTACAATCCTCAATCCATGTGGGGATGACCGGCGGTGAAATTCAGGAAGCACTCGGCGCCCCCAATATTATCTCTAAGAACAACGATGGTAATGAGATATGGACGTATGATCGTGTGTCCAAAGAGTCAACGAGCCGCGGGTTCCTTTTCTGGGGTTCAGAGGAATCAACCCAGCGTACCCTCACCGTGCTTATCACATTTGATGGCGGTGGTCGTGTCGCTGACTACTCATATCATTCAACAGAATTTTAGATGAAGAGCTTCAGAGAACCCAAAACCCGTCTAATGAGGACTGCGAGTCTTATTCTTAAACTCTACCTCATCTCTTTTATTGCCGGCTGTGCTCCCACAAAACCTCCGGCAACGGTAGCAGAGGCGAGAAGTATGGAGACCCGGATTGTTGGTGCGGAGTACAACCAAGTGCTTAAATCGTCACTGAATGTTCTCCAGGATCTTTACTACAGTGTGGATGTGGTGGAAGCGGATCTCGGACTCATTCAAGCCAGTCGCCACACAGAAGGCAAGCAGGCCAACACTATTGAGGAAAAGGGTGTTGAGGAGCCTTTAGACTGGAAGAAGATCTGCGGAGTTGCCGCGGTAGCGGTTTTGTTTGTCGGTTTTATAGCTTTACTGACAAATGCTGGAAGCGATGGTGATGGCGATGATAGTGATTCAGAGCAACACCACTTTATCCACGATGACGATGGACCGAGCGGTCCTGTTGTCTACAATTACAAGGTGACAGTAAATTTAGAAACTGTCAGCGAAGATCAGACTAAGGTGCGCGTAAGTGCTCAGGGAGAGAAGTTGGTTGGAGGGAGTGTGGTTTCAGCCGGGCCAGTTCAGGAGCCGGAATTCTTTCAACGCTTTTTTGCTAGTCTCGATAAATCTCTTTTCTTAGACAACTAATTTTACTTTGTGTCAGTATTAAAGAAAGAGAGCGCTTCAAAGCGCTCTCTTTCTTTTGGTATATTTTTGTCTGAGAATTATTCGTTAATATTGGCCTCAGGACCTGAGTTAGGCTCCTCGCTGATCCTGTAAGTTTGTTGACTGCTTGATGTTGCACCGTAAGGATCTGTTACAGTTAGTTGGAATGTATATTCACCTGGACCAGCTTCAAAACTGTTAGAAGGAGATTCTGGATTGTCAATTGTAACCTCGCTACCGCCAGTCTGTTCCCATTTATAAGTGAGCTTATCGCCATCACTATCAAAGCCGTCACCATTCAGGGAGATGGTCATACTTGCTGTCTCAGGATCGCCATCATGCTCGATTTCATTTTTGATGATATCATCTTCTATGGCCTGCAAATTTGCTTCCTCAGCTTTTAACGCTTCTTGAGTGGCTCGATCTTCATGCTCTTTCTGGGCTTTTTGATCTTTTAAGTAGATAGGTCCGCCAATGACAAGAACTAAAAGTAAAAGAAATGCGATTAATTGACCAAAACCATTGTTCATGGGCTACCCTCCTTTATTTTGTTTAACTCTTCAAATAGATCCGTCAAACCACAGCCTATACCGATCTAATTTTGAACAAAATACTAACGGTTCTTCTTGGTTGCAATCATTTTCGTAAAGAAAGATTAATCAATGTTCTTCAAACAAATTCAGATCACAGTTTTCACAGAGTGAATTCTTAGATATATTCGAAACTCTTTTTGCAGAATTAACACCACGAGCCACCAAAGTTCTCTGCTTATGAAATAAGTATCATTTTTTCTTGCCATTTTCATCAAGCAATCATAGACTTTCCTATGCCATTTGGCATCCCTTTAATCCAGGGAAAATCCGAGGTAGTAATTTGAAGACAACGTATAAAG
>Ga0208132_1001407_pt1 | contig 10190 bp, 11 predicted proteins | sample ETNtaG_16_FD_185785 | JGI IMG/M metagenome (GOLD analysis project Ga0208132, IMG submission 185785) | Marine microbial and viral communities from oxygen minimum zone, Eastern Pacific Ocean - ETNP201406SV199 (SPAdes) (version 2) | ecosystem: Environmental > Aquatic > Marine > Oceanic ... | reverse complement strand
CCATCACCACCGTTACCATCACTACTCTCGGAGTCGTTGTTGGTGGCAGCGCTATCATCGCACGCGGTCGATGCTTTTCTATATTGCCCACCTGGTCCCCTGCCATCGGGTATGCAAGTGCCTCTGACCGTTATTCGTTCCAGGCCAGAGGTGGTGCTTTCATTGCTGCAAGAGGTGACCAGCAGGGGCAGTACCAGCAAAGCGCAGCACAGTGTCTTCTTACCAGAGACAACACAAAAGAATTGCCCGCACTTGTTCGTAGTTAAGTTCAAAACGTTATCAAGAGTGCAGGGAGTGGGCTTATATTATCTGTGGCAACAAATCGCCGAAGAGTATAGGTGTGTTTAGTGCCCAGGCCAACTGGGCGTTGGGAATGCATCGCATATGGGTTCACTCCCGGGTGTCGCAGAATCAAGCATCGGTCAGAGTTTTGACTCTGTCGGCGTCAGCTTGAAATTGGCGTCTGGGTGCCAGCGGCAACGCTGATCTGTGCATGGTACTGCAGGCTCTGGTCGAGCAGTACCTGCGGTCTGCGCTGGCGATCCACTGGCGGCACTTAGGTAATAAAAATGCCAGATGAGTCTTGACAAGTGCGGAGTAAGCTCGCTCTACAGTCTTTCCGATGAGCTGGGGTGTCTCCCATTTCGCCAGGCAGGCGGGCCTTGCTATGCGAGAAACTGGGTGTGACCCGCGCAGGACGGGATTCAGTGCCCCGAGGAATTATATTTCCCGTGCTAGGCGGAAATACGCTGACGCCTTAATTCGTGGGCCTCATCGAAGCGTGCACGCAGATATTCCATCTGCTCGGTAACCGCCTGCGCAGCAGCAGCCGCTTTGCGGTCATGTAATGCGGCGAGAATCTTCTTATGCTGTTTAACGATCATGCTACGTTGTCGCACATGAAATACCACCATGTTTTCGATCGGTTGAAGTGCTTCTATCACCGTAAACATCGCAAACTGGAGCACAGGGTTGTGGCTTGCGTCAGCAATAGCGCGGTGGAATCGAACATCGGAGGCGCAGAAATCGATATCGGAAACGGAGGGCATTTCCTGAGTTTCGATCTCCTCACGCATTACCGCAAGCTCAGACTCTTCCCGACGTTCTGCTGCATGTCTTACACAGACTAACTCGAGATCCTGACGTGCTTCGAGGATCTCGGGAATGGAAAATTCGCCGAGGCTTACTAGTAGTGCGGTAGCTGTTGTTAGATTCGAGCGGACCTCTTCCTGGCTTGGGCGATTGACAAATGTGCCTCCGGATGGGCCTCGCCGAGAGCGGATAAGGCTTTGAGCTGCCAGTCGTTTGAGGGCCTCACGTATGGTTGGCCTGGATACCTGGAATTGGTGCGCCAGTTCTTCTTCAGTGGGTAACTGATCGTCGGCCTTGAGCCGACCGTCAGTGATCGACCCGCGAATCCTTTCAGCAACTTGTTTCGCCAAACTGGCGGTAACGAGTGGTTCGTACCTGACTGTCATTTGGATTAAGGCTCCTATTTATCTAAATTTTTTGGCTCTGCTTTGCCACACAGGCATCAGCAGGGGAGGTTTTTACAGTTCACTATTTGACTCGAAGGCCCCCTGACAGGACTATTTTAAATATTTTAATATTTAATCAATTTGCTTGACAAATATTATATCTCAAAATAAAGTTCATCGAAAGCGGGATTAAAAGAATCTTTGTTAATCTATATTGTTTTAGTAGGTTTTAGCTAAAGGAGATTCGATGGAAGCAAATAGTGGGGCCGGCTCAGTGCCGGTTAGGGAGTTATATGAGCTTGGTGACCGGCCGCCGTTGGGCGTTTTGCCGGAGAAAATGCACGCGTTTTGTGTTCGCCAGGATCGATTCGGGCAGCCTGAAAAAGCCTGGCAACGGGAAATAATCGATGTACCGGATATCGGGCCTAAAGATGTGCTCGTTTACACAATGGCAACCGGCATTAACTACAACAATGTCTGGGCGGCGCTTGGGATCCCGGTCGACGTAATCAAGGACCGCCAAAAAAAAGGTGAGCCTGAAGATTTTCATGCCGGTGGCAGTGATTGTGCGGGAATTGTCTGGGCCACTGGCGCTGAAGTCGATAATGTGAAAGTGGGTGACGAGGTGGTAATTCACTCTGGCTGGTGGGAGCCGGATGACCCATGGGTGCTCGCGGGTAAGGATCCAATGCTTGCGCCATCGACACGTATCTGGGGATATCAGACCAATTACGGGGGCTATTGCCAATTTACCAGGGCACAATCACACCAATGCCAGCCCAAGCCCAGGCACCTGACCTGGGAGGCGGCCGCCTGCTACATGCTTTGCGCATCCACGGCTTATCGCATGCTCATGGGCTGGGCGCCAAATGTCGTAGAAGAGGGTGACGTGGTACTTGTCTGGGGCGCTGCGGGTGGGCTCGGTTCTATGGCACTGCAGATCGTTGCCGCGGCCGGTGGCAAACCGGTGGCCGTGATCTCCGATGAGGACAAACGGCAATTTTGCCTCGATCATGGTGCGCTCGGCTGCATTAACCGCAATGACTTTGACCACTGGGGCCTCATGCCAGATACCAACAGCCCAGAATGGGGCGAGTGGATGAAGGGCGCAAGGGCATTCGGCAAGGCAATATGGGATGCGGTCGGTGAGCGCAAGAGTCCGAAAATTGTGTTTGAGCACCCCGGCGAAGCGACACTGCCAACGTCCTGTTTTGTTGCCGACATAGGCGGCATGGTGGTCATTTGCGCGGGTACCACTGGTTACACGGTAACCTTGGACCTTCGCTACCACTGGATGATGCAAAAACGTTTCCAGGGCAGCCATCTGGCGAACGATGAGCAGGCCGCAGCAGTTAACGAGTTAGTCCTGTCGGGCAAGGTAGATCCGTGCCTTTCAGGCACCTTCAGTTTTGATGAGATCGGCCATGCCCATCAAATCATGTACGAAAATACACACCCCTATGGAAATATGGCATGCCTGGTGAATGCAACCGAGCCTGGTATGGGGTCGAGTTAACTCGGTTGCTAATACCTTTTGAGGTAAATTTGGGGCGTTATGCAAAGAAGAATAGCGATCGTGGGGATATCTTTCCTGGCCTTTTTTTTGCTGCCAGCGGCGGCAATTTCGGGAAAGAAAATGGCGATGGTTGATTGTCAGGCTACCGGCGGGAAACTGACCTACGATTGTGTGATTACGCTGACAGACAAAACCACTGGTGCGCCAGTTCTGGATGGTGAGTTCTCGGTCAGCGCGGATATGCCTTCTATGCCTGGCGTGCACAATGTCGAACCGGTGCTGGCGCAGCATCATCGTATGGGGATGTACCGTGCACACATTGAACTTGAAATGTATGGGGAATGGGTACTGGTGATGGATTTCACTAAGCCCGAAAGGGATCGTATTGTGAGGAAATTAGTTTTCGATAAGGAAGGGTCGAATTTGTCGACGGTTGTTGATGAGGGAATGACGATGTCACACAAACATGGCGAGAAAGATGGGGATCAAGGAGATTAGTCGCGCTTCTGCCCGTGAACGCTTTAAGTTATGTACTACACACCTAGTTGGAGGGACACCATGATTAGAAAAGGAGTAGAGAAGATGAATAAATTTACAAAGCTGGCAGGCATCGCCGTACTTGCCGTCACCGTGGCAATGCCGCTGGCGGCAAGTGCTGGCGACCGTTCAGTAAAGGTACTCGGATGGGGTGCCAAGTCCGGGCCGCTTAAGTCATTCGGCGTGAATTCCGAAGCCGCTCTTCGATCTGCCATAGCGCAGATTAACGCCGCAGGCGGTGTCAAACTCGGTGACGGCAGTTCGGCGCCACTTGAGGTTGTCAGTTACGAAGACAGCGCCTGTAAGAAGGACCAGAATATCGCAATTCTGCGCAAAACCGCTTCTACCACAGATGCCATAGTCGGAATGGGTGCAACCTGTTCAGGTAGTTGTCAGGCTATGTTTGGCGTGCTGCAGAAGAAAATAGGTGATGCGTCTGATTCCGGTGTGCAGATGCCGATTCTGTCCGATACCTGTATTCGACCGGGGCTAGCGAAGATTTCCGAATGGGCATTTCGCAATGTGCCCAATGAAGTGGCCATGTACGACCAATTGTTTGCCTGGTTGAGATCAGAAAACCCCGGCGTTAAGACGTTTTCTGGTGGCACCGAAACAGACCAGGGGCACTCATTCATTACCCATACCGCTATCATCGTTCAAGCAGCAGTCAGGCATGGTTTTGAATGGGTTGGCCCGTCTGTGCCCGAACTTGGCCCAGATGTTAAGCAGGGCATGAAGGAGTTGCAGGCAGCTGCCAAGACACAGCACTGGCTGATGGGAGATACCAACTACTCGGTACAGGTCCGCAAAATCAAGAAGCAGGACCCAGATATGATTCTTGTTTCCTCTCATCCCTTCTCGGCCTGTGGTTTCCTGAAGGAGATGAAGCGCCAAAAAGTGAATCAGAAGTTGCTGGTCGGCCTCACCAGTTCAGCAAGTCAGGAGACTCTGAACGGTTGCATGAGCGCTGCTGAGGGGCTCATTATTCCGACAGGTTTTGCCCCAATCACCCCTGAAGCGGTCAGTGCCAATGAGATCGTATCCAAGGCAGGAGGGTTCCTGGATCTTCACAGTGCCGCGGCATGGGAAAACGCGTACCTGGTGAAAACTGCCGTAGAGAAAGCCGGTATATCGGCGACATCGGATACGGTTGCTGAAGATCGGCGGAAGTTTCGTGACGCATTGGCATCTATTTCCGGAACTGCGGGCCTGATCGGCCCGGTTACCCGTGATGGTGCAACCGGTGAGGCCAGCAAGCCTTACGTCTACGTGCAGGTTGTGAATGGCGAGTGGAAGGTGATACACGATCCCCGTTGATTGAGTCGGTTATGAGCGTCCCCGTCGCGCCCGCGAGTGCGGCGGGGATACTTATTTTTCTCAGGAGTTAACAATACGCAGATGGATGACTTCTGGTTTGAATTTGTAGAAATCACCCAGTCGGTCGGGGATGGATTCCTGTTTGGATCGACCTATGCTTTGATCGGCATCGGCTTTACGCTCATTTTCGGGGCCATGGGCAAGTTGAATATTGCGTACGCCGCTACTGCTATTGCCGGCGCCTACTCGAGCCTGGCGGTATTTATGTTGTTTGATGTGTCGCTGGTTATTATTTTCATCGTTTCAGCAATCTGTTCGGCAATACTGGGTTACCTCGTTTACCTTGCCTGCTTTCGTTTTATCCCAGTCCATAATCATCTAGCGGCGCTGATGGCTTCGGTGGGAGGTTTATTCTTTATTGATGAGGGCATTGTGCACGCGACACGGGGCTCTCCTTTGAATTTCCCCAGCATGTTTTCAGAGGCCTATTTTGAGGTTGGTCCTTACGGAATTCGTGGCGACCTGCTGTTCGTCTTTTTCATCGGCCTTATCAGCACCGGTGTGTTGCTTTACGTGCTATTTCGAACACGGTTAGGGCTCGCAACACGTGCGGTAGCGCAGCAGGATGTCGCAGCCCGGCTTTGCGGCATGAGCATACATTCGACTAATTCAACCACGTTTGCAGTCGCGGGGTTGCTCGGCGGGATCGCCGGCGCAATGACCGCGGCGGCGGTTGGCATTCTTTCGCCGGTTATGATGTTGCCATTGACGATAAAGGGGCTGATTGTGACGGTAATTGGTGGGCTGGGTTCGATACCGGGTGCGATTATTGCCGGCTTGTTTGTAGGTAGTTTCGAAAATGTAGTCATGTATTTTCGAGGCATCGATGAGCGTGACATGTACGTTGTGGCGTTGCTGTTTATTTTTCTGGTTTTCCGTCCGAATGGTTTGTTCGGAAAAACAATTACTCGGGATTAAGTGTAGTGTCCAAATATCGTTTTGGTGATTCAGATGGATTATTACCTTAATCTTATAAATACCATCGGCATTCATACCTTGCTCGGGTTGTCCGCGTATGTACTTTTACTGACCGGGCAGTTGTCTATGGCCCAAGCAGGATTTTTTGCAGTTGGGGCCTATAGCGCTTCGGTTCTGACCGTGATTTTCGGGTGGAGCATACTGCCGGCAATCGGGCTAGCGATGTTGATTACGGGATTCCTGGCTTTTTTGGTGGGATTTCCTGCGCTTCGGGTTCGAGGCCTTATGTTGGTCGTGGCAACGCTTGCTTTTGGCGAGTTTGTCAGACTGTTTTTTCATAACTTCAGGTGGCGTGTTACTCAGGATGGTGTTGAGGTAGGACCGGACGGCACTATGGGGTTCTCCGAGATTCGTTATTTCGCCGAGCATGGCTGGACCAGTTGGGAGGTAGCCTCGCTGATCTGGATATTTGTCATTATTGTGATGGCGCTTATCTGGTGGGCCGACCAGACACGGTCCGGTGCTGTCCTTCGAGCGGTGGGCGAAGACGAGCTGGCTGCAGGCACTGTTGGGATTGATGTAACGGTTGTTAAGGTGGCGGCGATGACGGCAGGCGGTGTGATCGCGGGCCTTGGGGGCAGCCTGTATGCCCACCAGATAACGATGCTCGACCATCATGCCTTTACGGTGCTGTTAGCAACATTTGCCATTGCCTATCCAATCCTCGGTGGCGTGTCGAACGTCTTTGGCACACTGGTTGCTGTTATATTTATCCAGGGTCTATTGGTCGAAGGCCTGCGGTTCCTGGGTGACTGGCGAATGCTGTTATTTGGCGCCTTAATCGTCGTTGTGATGAACCTCAAACCCCGTGGCCTTTTCGATAGCCAGACGCTTCGATGGATTAAAAACGTGCTTAGGCTGCGCCTTTCTCGTCGTTTATCTTGATGTGCGATCGTGCGGCCTTCGGGTGCTGTTTGGGCGCGGCCCACCGTCACCAGCGGAGGCTTGAACTGCAATGCTAGAGGTTAAATCCCTTTCAAAGAATTTCGGCGGGGTTAAGGCTGTCAGGGAGTTGGATCTAGCAGTCAATGCCGGTGATATTTTTGGTGTGATTGGGCCCAACGGGTCTGGAAAAAGTACCCTGGTGAACCTGATTTCCGGAGTTTTCCCGGCTACAGCTGGTGAGATTCTTTTTCAAGGGCAATCTCTTTCAAGTTTATCGCCCCATGCTCGAGTGAAAGCGGGCGTGGCTCGCACCTTCCAGAATATCCGTCTTTTTCCGGGCCTTACGGTCTGGCAGAACCTATGGGTTGCCCGCAACTCGGCAGAAGATACCCGCGCCGAAGGGATTTCTTATCGCTGGTTTCGCAAGAGCGGCCCGGTCAAAAATGAAATCGATGCCATGCTGGAATTTTCCGGTTTAGCCGATAAAGGCGATGAACTCGCGTCGAGCCTCGCTTTTGGCGAACAGCGTCGCTTGGAGCTGGCACGCGCTGCTGCGACCAAGCCCCGCCTGCTGCTTCTGGACGAGCCAGCAGCTGGAATGAATCATGATGAAATCCGAGATCTAGACAAGAGAATACGCCAACTCCGCCAGCAAGGAATGACCATCATCTTGATTGAGCATGTGATGGATTTAGTTATGGGAATTACCGATCGAATCGCGGTATTGAATTTCGGCTCCAAGATTGCCGAGGGTGAACCGGCCGCTATCCAGGAAAATAAATCCGTCCAGGAGGCCTACCTTGGCCAGTCTGATGGTGATTAACACGCCATGTTGAAAGTCGACAACATTGTGACGCGTTATGGCGCGATCGAAGCACTCAAAGGATTGAGCCTCGAGGCTCGCGAGGGACAGGTAACCTGCTTGCTCGGGCCTAACGGAGCCGGCAAGACTACGACCTTGTTTACTATTGCTGGGATTCTCAATTCCCATAGCGGCAGCATTACGTTAGAAAAGGACAATCTTACAAATCTGTCGGCTCCTGGCATTGTGCGCAAAGGTGTCGTCTTGGTGCCGGAAAATCGTTTAATCTTTCCACAGATGTCGGTAGAGGAAAATCTGGTTGCCGGGGCGTTCGCTAGACCACGTAAGGATCAGCCGGCAATAAATGCCGATTTGAAAGGAATTTATGAGCGTTTTCCCCCGCTAAAAGAAAGAAGCACTCAGTCTGGGGGCACGCTTTCTGGTGGCGAGCAGCAAATGCTTGCTATTGGCCGCGCCCTGATGGCACGGCCCAAGATTCTGATGATGGATGAGCCGTCTTTGGGGCTTGCGCCTATCATAGTCGAGGAGATTTTCGACATTATCAGCTTACTGAATAAGGAAGGCGTCAGTATCCTGCTGGTTGAGCAAAATGCCCGAATGGCACTCAAGGTCGCTCACCACATCTACCTGCTGGAGGGAGGAAAGGTAACTTTCAATGGCAATCCCCAGGAGATGCAGCAGGATGAAGTTATCCAGCGGGCCTATCTGGGTGCCGGCTCAACCTAAGCCGAGCACCTAACCAGCCCGGGTTCTGACGATGACCGATTTTCTTCAGAACTGTATCGATGGGGTGATGTTCGGTTCAGGCTACGCCCTGTTGGCGCTGGGGTTTACCTTGGTGTTCGGGGTGATGAAACGACTAAATTTGTCGTTCGGCCCAAGCATTATGCTGGGCGCCTACGCCGGCACCTGGGTATACCTCAATTTCTCTCAGAATGTCTTGCTGGTCGTGCTGGTGACTGTAATGATCACCGTTGCGGTCGGTATCTACGTCGAGCGGCTTTGTTTTTGGGCCGTGCGACGCGACGCGACTATTGCCTCGATGGTTTCGAGTTTCGTGATCTGGATGCAGCTCGAAGAAGTCGCCATGCACCTGTTACCGGAACGCACTTACCCCTTCCCGGCTTTCTTCACCTCGACGGTTATTGACATCGGGCCGTTTTTTGTTCGCAGCGAACACATCTCGATGTTCCTGCTGACGCTGGTCCTTCTGGCTCTGTTGCACCTGTTCCTATTCCGTACCCGGCCCGGCCTGGCAGTGCGGGCTGTTTCCGACAACCCGTTGGCCTCAAGATATATGGGCATCAACAGCTCAAACGTTTTATTCCTGGCATTTGCTGTTGTTTCGGTTCTCGGTGGACTTGCCGGGTTCCTCATCCTTTCAGCCGATTCGCAGGTCACGCCGTTTTTTGGGCTGTGGGCCACTTTCAAGGGTTTGATTGCCATGATGCTGGGCGGTATGGGTTCGCTTCCCGGCGCGGTTCTGGGCGGACTGCTTCTCGGCGTGGTTGAAGCTAACGCATTCTGGTACGGAGGACCGGTGGTCCGTGATATTTCTGCATACCTGCTGCTCTTCATGATGTTGATCGTGCGACCCGGCGGGCTGGTTGGACAAAGGATCGTCGCCCAGCAGCAGGCGGCGTACGAGCGGGTCTGACTGGCCAGTAGATTGACCATGCTCAACGACTACCTGTTGACCGTTATCTCGAATATCGGAATGATCTCCCTTATTGCCTTGTCGGCATACCTGTTGCTAATCAGCGGTGAGATTTCGTTTGGACAACAGGCCTATTTCGGAATCAGCGCCTATGCCGGCGCGATTGCGACAACACTCTGGGGGTGGCCACTGTGGCTGGCGCTGCTGTTCGGCAGTTCGCTGGCGGCACTTGCGGCTGGCTTTGTCGGTCTACTCACACTGAGGATCAGCGGCCTGTACTTTTCGATTGCCACCCTGGCCTTCGCAGAAATGGTTCGCTTGTCGCTGTTCAAGTTAAGTTACCAGCTTGAGATCGATGGCGAACTGATCGGGCCCAACGGTGCAGAGGGATTCGGCGAGATCCGCTGGATCTTCGATAACGATGTCAGCGTCCTTGAGTACACCTTACTGATTTACGGTATCTTGTTGCTGGTGCTGTTTTGCCTGGTGCTAATTGAGCGCTCCCGGCTGGGTATGATCTTTCGGATGCTGGGTCAAGATCCCCTGCTAACCCGGATCCAGGGCCTGAACCCAACCAGGTACAAGGTCACGGCGGCAATACTTGCCGGCTTCATTGCTGGCCTGGGAGGGACTCTATACGCTCACTCGTTCACCTACATAGAACCGCAAATCTTCAACGTGATGCTTGGGGTGCACGCTCTGGCCTATGGCCTGATCGGGGGTCTCGGTACCGTGTTGGGGCCCCTCATCGGTGTTGCGATTGACATCGGTTTCCTGGAGTCTGTGCGGGTATTTCAGGGTTATCGAATGATCGTTTTCGGCGGCCTGGTTGCCGTTATGCTGATTTTCATGCCGCGAGGTATTCTCGACGAGAACCGGGTCTACCGGCTGAAGAACCTCGCTCAAAGGTGGTTTCGTGCTTGAACTGCAAGCGGTCGG
>Ga0208132_1001405_pt1 | contig 10198 bp, 11 predicted proteins | sample ETNtaG_16_FD_185785 | JGI IMG/M metagenome (GOLD analysis project Ga0208132, IMG submission 185785) | Marine microbial and viral communities from oxygen minimum zone, Eastern Pacific Ocean - ETNP201406SV199 (SPAdes) (version 2) | ecosystem: Environmental > Aquatic > Marine > Oceanic ... | reverse complement strand
TTATAACATGGCTTATGAGAACTTATAAATGCTTATCTGCGAAAATAAATCATTGGTATGAATATTGCGAAATTGAAGTAAAAAAGGGTAGAGATGGTACCTTGGAATGTTGTGGCCAAGTGATGGAAATCAAACAACCTTAATAAAGGAAGGGGCAAGTTTTATGGATAATAAAAAAATAATTGAGATTCTGAATAAAATTAGAGTTGAGGAGCTTACGGCAATAATGCAATATTCTCAACATCACTATCTTGCTAAAGGTATTAATAGTCCGGTAGTGTCTGAAATTTTTAAGAAATTAAGTATAGTAGAGATGAAGCACGCTTATGCTGTTGCGGAAAGAATTACGGCTCTGGGTGGTACTCCTACAATGAAGATTGATAAGGTAGATGTACCTGAAAAGCTGGAAGACATGATCAGGGCAAACTGTGAAGTAGAAAAAGGTGCAATTGAGGATTTTAAGGGATTTATCAATGATGTTTCAGAAGACCCTACCACAAGGAGAATACTTGAGGATATTCTGGCAGATGAAGAGGAGCACCTTGATGAACTGTCAAAATTATTGGAGAATTAAAAAAGATTCTAGCATTGCAAGTGATAGGATGATTCACAGTTTCTGTTGTCAAAAAATAAAACTGTCATTAGAATAAACATTTTAGTATTAATATTCTAATGAAACATTCTGACAGCAACAACCAAATAGAGGCCTTTAAATCTGCTATCAGTAAAAGTGAAAGAATAGTTGGATTTACAGGTGCAGGCATAAGTACCGAGTCCGGCATACCTGATTATCGCAGTAAAGGGGGCATCTGGGATAAATTTCAGCCTGTTTATTTTAAAGAATTTATCTCAGACGAGGGAAAACGTATACTTTACTGGCAGAGGAAGCAGGAATTATGGAAAGACTTAAGTAATGCCTTACCTAACAAAGGACATCTGTTCTTTAAACATCTATATGATGAAGGCAAACTCGTCGGACTCATCACGCAGAATATAGACGGACTTCATGAGAAAAGCGGGTTACCAAAAGAGATAATAGTAAACTTACATGGAACAAACCTAGAGGTTACGTGTCTTGACTGTGGATTCACAGTACCATCTGAAGATGTGTTTGACAGGCTCGACCTGGAGCAGGGAGTTCCTTTATGTCCTGAATGCGATGGTTTTTTTAAGCCAAATACAATTTCTTTTGGACAGCAGCTACGTGGAGAGGATTTGCGCAGGGCAAATGATTTGTCCGTTTCCTGCAATCTAATGATTGTAGTCGGTTCTACGCTTGTTGTTCAGCCTGCAAGTTCAATCCCTTCAATTGCAAAAGAGAAGGGCGCACTCCTTGCTATAGTAACCCTTTCTGAAACCCCTCTTGATAGCTATGCCGATTTTGTTTTTCATTTAAAGGTGGAAGATTTTATAAACCTTTTTCAATCATAATATTCCAGTATGGATAATCTGTTGGTGAAGAAAACTTTAATACTTTTTCAGGGTGATAGTATTACTGATTGTGGGAGAAGCTGGGATGATCCGGATAATCTGGGAGAGGGATACGTCAGGCTGCTAACGACAATGTTGCCGGATAAATATCCAGAACATGAATTCAAATTTATCAATAGAGGAGTAAGCGGTGACAAGGTAAAGGATCTTGTTTGCCGTTGGGATATTGATTGCATTAGCCTACAGCCCGATTGGTTGTCTATTCTGGCAGGCATAAATGATACATTAATAACAACAATAACGGAATTTGAAGAAGAATATCGGGTACTCTTGAAACGGGCGACTAATGAGTTGAACTCAAGGATTATAATGTGTGAACCGTTCCTCCTTTCAGTAGACAATAATGCATACAGAGAAGATTTGAATCCCAAAATTGAAGTAATACGCAAACTAGCCAAAGAATATGATACTGTCTTAGTACCATTGGATAAAATATTCCATGAAGCCTGTTCATTGAGGACGTCAGAATATTGGGCTCTGGATGGTGTACATCCATCACCTGAAGGACATGCCTTAATTGCTGAATCATGGATTAAGTACTTAGATGAAGCATTAGCCTGAAAGGTAAAACTCTTTGCGTAACTTATAGCATAATTAATATTTAGCAAAAAAACTATTGAATTTAAAAAAACCCTTGTATAACATACATTAATTATTTTATCTGAATTGCAAGATTTATATTTGTAACTGCCCAACTGGATGGACAGTTATCATCATTTAAAAGATTGATAAAAATGCTCAGAAATTCTTCTTGTTTGTGTTTAATTTTACTATTGTTCTCCATCCCTGTTTTTGCATCTGATTCTAAATCTGATCAAACGATTGCAAAGTCGGCGGAATTTAGTATTAATCAGGTTTTAGATGATGTTTATGCGCTTGTTGATACTGAGAATGTAAAGCTGTTCAAAGAGAAAAATAGCGAAATGGATAAAGAGCTGAAGGAGCTTTTTGATCTTTCTATTCTCAGGTCAAAACTAGAGCAGTTTTATACCATGCTTTTTTACATTTCTAAATATACGTCAATTGAAGAAGATGAGCTTTTTCTTGATCGTGATTCGACAATTAAGCTTTTGATTTCAAGTGAAGTTTTTACCAATCGTGAATTTCCAAGGAGGATTACCAGGGTTCACCTGACCAGGCATAATCGGGAAAGACCATTTTATAAGGTTTTCTTTGACAGCGATAGAGTAGAGCTAGATTTGAATTGGGGAGATGATTTCGATACTATGAGAGAAGGAATGAACCAGAAGGCAAAGGCGCTGGTCTTTTACGGATCATTTTCTTTCCGTTTGAGAAAAAAGGGAGAAAATGTCAAAGCTTTTGATTTTAAGAATGTTGACCTATACGGATGTTTCGGTTCTCGCGGCTTTATTAATGTTGATATAAACTATGTGGCGGTAAGGTCTGTAGAATTCCACAAAGGATCTGAAATGGCTCTTGTAAGGGCAAAGGTTTCGAGGAAAGAGTTTGAGATAAACGAGCATACCTGGCTGCTTGCCCTTGTAACGAAATTTAAAACAAACAAATCTCTTACCTCACTTGACTGGTAAGGTCTGAAACTGGAAGGAACCTGCCGGAGCCTTACAGTGATTACCATCCTCCGGAGAATCCTCCACCTCCAAAACCTCCACCGAGCCCGCCTCCAAAACCGCCGAATCCACCGCTTGAACTACCACCTCTATGGCCGCCAAAACCACCTAAGCCACCAAACAGAAATGGCATCATCATCATTCCTCCCATTCCCATTCCCATTCCGCCCCAACGGCTTCTTCCGTATGCCCTTCGTCTGCCCAGTAACATCGGCAGTATGAAGATTAGGAGAATTGGTAAAAATGATAACCCCGAACTTCTTCTCCTGGGCAGTTGTGCTCTTGTCGGTGCACCGGAGATAGTAACGCCGGCACCCTTTGCTATCTTGTTTATGATTGCTGCGGAGCCCTGGTAGATACCCTCCTTATAGTTACCATTCCTGAAATTAGGTACAAAAAGGACTTTGCCTATTTCAGCACAGAAATCTTTTGTAAGTACTCTCTCCAGGCCAGAGCCAACTTCTATGCTGTACTTTCTGTCTTTTGTGGCAACAACAACGAGAACACCGTTGTTCTGTTCAAACTGGCCAAGTTTCCATGCATTAGCTAAATCAATTGAGAATTGATCGACAGGTACTCCTCCTGTAGTCTTGACAGTCAAGACTACCATTTGAGTACCTGTTTTGGTTTCCAGTTCTGACAGGAAAGCATTAAGCCTGCTTTCTGTTTGCTTGTCTATTATCTTTGCACGATCAGCAACATGCATTTTTGGGGCGGGAATATCTACCGCTCCAGATGCCGTTATTGTTGACACAAAGAGAGTAATTAAGGTAATTGTGAATAATATAAAGTGTTTTCTATAAATCATGGCTGTACTTGAAATTTATCAATTATTTTTGCGATATCATCGAGGGTGTTATACATTCTTTGGAAATCGGTTTTCAAATCTTGGTGGGTTGGTTTGTATTTGCCCGTCTTAATCGTTACTAATTCTCTAAAGACGCTCATTTTAACATTCAAAACACCTTCACACATATCCAGTACAGCATTTCTGTCCTTTGGTAATTCTCTGTCATATAGGAAAAGTATAGCCCTGAATATAGGAATGTATGCAGAGAGGAAGCTGACAAACAGTTCTTTAATTATACGGTCATTACCAAGGGATTTTATGTATGCCTGGCCCAGGTTCTGGATCCAACCCTTCAATTCTCTTTCACATACAAGTCGTAGATCTGATTTTTCAATCTTGATACCGTTAAGAACATCGTCACCATACACGAGTTCATTAATTGTTTGCATATTTAGAAATTGAATAGGGAATACCTCAAGTGAAGACTGTATGTAATCATTAGTTACTATTATCGGAGCCCTGATTCTTCTCTTGCCGTATTTTTTGCCGATTGGTGCTATGAAATCAAAGATATCAAGGTTCTTCTCTTTTAACACTATAAGTGAGTCGACGTCAGATTCCTTTGCGTCAAAGTCACTCGTAACAGCACTGCCAATTATGTATATGGAATTGATTTGACTCTCAAAAGAGGGAAGTATTTCATTTAAGAACGGTTCCATCCTATCCTTTACCTGTGTATTTAAATTAGACAGGTTTAAATTTGTCATAAAATATTTCCTTTGCTTGTGATTTATTAAAATTTTATACTAATCATATAATATTACTAAAAGTCATTACAGATTACAAGTTAAATGTATAACGCAACTTACTAAGGATACCATTAGTCATTCTTTTAAAAAAACAGTAGAATAAACAACCTGATACAATGTATAAAGTTTTAACTATAGCAGGTTCGGATTCGTGTTGCGGGGCAGGTGTACAGGCTGATCTGAAGACCATAAATAAGCTTGGTGCCTATGGTACATGTGCAGTTACAGCCATAACTGTACAGAACACCATCGGAGTAAGTTCTGTTTTGGCCGTTCCGGCTTCAATTGTAGGCCAGCAGATAGATGCGGTTGTTACAGATATAGGAACAGATACGGTGAAGACAGGGATGCTTGTGAGCAAGGAGGTTGTTGAGATAGTATGTGAAATGGCTAAAAAGCACAAACTCCAAAAGGTAGTAGTTGATCCGGTAATTAAATCTCATAAAGGTGAAAGGCTTTTATCTCTGGAAGGCGTTAATAAATTCCGTTCTGACTTGATTCCATTGTCATATCTAGTAACGCCAAATATCCCGGAAGCAGAAATCCTGACAGATCGTGAGATCAAAAATCTCTCTGATACTAAAGATGCAGCCAGGGCAATATATGAACTGGGTGCTGAGAATGTATTGATAAAGGGCGGCCATATCATGAGCCAGGAAGATGGCAATGATGATGCTTCAGATGGAAAAGTTATTGATGTTTTCTATGATGGAAAATCGTTTCAAGAATTCAGGGAGGAGCGCTTAAATACCAAAAATGTTCACGGTACAGGATGCATATATTCTGCAGCTATAGCTACTGAACTGGCAAAAGGAAACGACATGATTAGCTCAATCACAATTGCGAGGGAATTCATAATAAACATAATAATGGGATCGATAGCCCTGGGAAAAGGTTACAGGTTAGCTCGCTTTGCACCTCGGACCGGGGAGGGAGATTGCTGACTTGTTAAATATTTTTCCCTTTGAAAAAGTATCAATAACTGCTACTATCACTGCATCAAATAGATTTTTTACCTACGCTATAAAGGAATAAAATTATAACATGCATAAGATAGCAACGATTCCCGGTGATGGGACAGGGCCTGAAGTAGTTCGGGAAGGATTAAAGGTACTTGAGGCAGTAAGCCAGAAGAAGGGTTTCAAGTATGAGATAATTGAATATGATCTTGGTGGTGACAGGTATTTAAAAACTGGTGAAGTTGTACCTGATTCTGTTATCGAGGAGCTTAAGCAATGTAATGCGATATTTCTTGGTGCGATTGGTCACCCTGAAGTTCAGCCCGGTATTCTTGAAAAGGGGCTTCTGCTGAGATTGAGGTTTGATTTACAACAGTACATAAATTTACGTCCTGTAAAATTGTACCCGGGAGTTGATTGTCCTCTCAAGGATAAAGGGCCAGATGATATTGATTTTGTAGTTGTGCGTGAAAATAATGAAGGGCTATACGCAGGGATAGGGGGGTTCTTAAAGAAGGGGACTCCTGAAGAAGTTGCGACACAGGAGATGATTAATACGAGGCAGGGGGTAGAGCGCTGTATACGTTATGCATTTGAATACACAAGGAAGAAAGGCAAAAGGAAAAAGCTGTTACTTTGTGCAAAGACAAATGTTCTGACTTATGCGCATGATCTGTGGTGGCGGGTGTTTAATGAGGTAGGCGAAGAGTATAGTGATATAACACGTGAATATGCCCATGTTGATGCCACTTGTATGTGGATGGTAAAAAACCCTGAGTGGTTTGATATCATTGTGACATGTAATATGTTTGGCGATATTATTACGGATCTTGGTGCTATGATCCAGGGTGGGATGGGCATTGCTGCAGGTGGTAATCTTAATCCTGAGGGTGTTTCCATGTTTGAGCCAATAGGAGGATCAGCCCCGAAATACACCGGCAAGAATATTATTAATCCGGTTGCTGCTATACTTGCATGTGCAATGCTACTTGATCAGCTGGGTGAAGAAGAAGCTGCCAGATCTATTGATGATGCTGTAATTAAAGTTGTTGGCACTAAACTTAAGGGAGTAAATGCAGGGAAGATGGGATATTCTACCACTGAGGTGGGAGATCTTATCGCAGAGAGTATTACATAACAACTGAATGTGTTTGTTATTTTAAAGCATATGGGGGCCTTTATGCAGAATGTCAGGGCGTTGGAATCCAGTGTTTTGGTTCTGAACAAGTTCTATGCAGCAGTTCATATAGTAAATGTAAAGAGGGCATTTGCGCTATTGTTTAAAGAGAGTGCTGAAGTTGTGTCAATAGACAATGGCCAGTACAATTCTTATGATTTTTCAAGCTGGGTGGATGTTTCTGCATTCAAGGCAGAATTCGAATTGCCTGATGAGGATCAATACGAAAGCATCAGGACATTTTCTATAGAAATAAGAGTACCGAAGATTATCAGGCTAGTTGTATATGACAAGCTGCCTAAAACCAGAGTTAAGTTTAACAGAAAAAATATATTTGCCAGAGATAAAAATATATGTCAGTACTGCGGTAAAAGGTTCCCCTCATCAGAATTAAGCCTTGATCACGTTGTGCCAAGGACTCAAGGTGGGATAAGTATATGGAAAAATATTGTCTGTGCCTGTACTGATTGTAATAAACACAAGGGTGGCCGTAGACCTGTAGAAGCCGGGATGAAGCTGATTCGCAAGCCGGTTCAACCCAGGCATTGCCCCATTATACAGTTGAAGCTGGGTTCAAACAAATATCAATCCTGGAAACAATTTCTGGACAATGCGTACTGGTCAGTCCCTCTGGAATAAAATAATCCCTTAATAATCTCCTCTTAAACCTTTTTATGTTAAAGGAATATTATTTATCAATCCTTTACGGGCAGCAAAGAGGTTTTATTGCAGCCTTAATCAAATCGACCCTTTCTGCATTTACGTATCCATATTCAGCAGTACTGAATACAAGAAATCTCCTTTATAAAAACGGCGTAGTTAGAAGCACAACACTGCCCGTAAAGGTATTCAGTATCGGGAACATAACCACAGGGGGAACAGGCAAGACGCCTCTTGTAGAATCCATGGCAAGGTACCTTCTTGAAAAGAATAAGAAGGTTGCAATTTTAAGTAGAGGCTATGGTGGCAACAATCCTTTAAAAAAAAACAATGACAATGTTAATGATGAATGTCTCATCTTAAGGGAAAATCTTCTGGATGTGCCTGTTTTAGCTGGTAAGGACAGGGTATCAAACGGAAAAAAAGCAATTAGAGAATTTGGCGTGGATTGCCTGTTACTTGATGATGGATTCCAACACCTCAAATTAAAGCGTGATCTAGACATTGTCGTGATAGACTCGCTTAACCCGTTTGGAGGAGAGAACCTGATACCCAGAGGAAGCCTCAGGGAGCCGCTTAGAAACCTTGGACGTGCAGGCCTGTTTATAATATCGCACTGCAATCAATCCAAAGAGAAAACTATAAAATCAATATACACAAAATTAAACCATGTAAATAATGATGCTCCTGTTTGTGAATCAATCCACTGGCCTGTGCATATAGAGAACATAACTGATGGTTCAATTCTGGGACCTGAGTGGTTAATGGGGAAAAGGATTTACGGCCTCTCAGCAATCGGGAACCCTGAGTCTTTCACTTATACTTTGAAAGAACTAGGGGCAGATTTGATAAAGCATAGAAAGTTTCATGATCATCATAACTATAACAGGGAAGAAATAGGCGATGTTGTTTATGAAGCAAAATTACTTGGTGTAGATGCAATTGTAGTTACACAAAAAGATATTGTAAAAATAAGGAAAATGGATATAAATGATTTCAACATTCTATCATTGAAGATTGAAACACAGATAACGAAGGGTATCGAGCTGTATGAAGAGGCAATAGATAGAGTTTTAAACTTAAATGTAAATAATTAAGGAATCAGGAGGTTTTTCAGTTTTGAAAAAACAAAAGAAGGAACATAAACCAATAAACCTGGAAAAGATAAAAACATACTCAATAAAAAAGAGAAAAAATCTTGTCAAATTAGATCAATTCGGCAAAGCTATTCAGTACAGAGACTTTGATAAGTTTATTGACTCCCTTCCAAAGGTGCTGGCGGCCAATGATCTTAGAAACTTAATCGATAGTATAGTCAAGGCACACAATAAGAAGCGTCAGGTAGTTTTGGCATTAGGGGCACACGTAATAAAATGCGGTCTTTCACCCATTGTCATAGATTTGATGAAACGCGGTATTGTAACTGCTGTTGCAATGAACGGTTCCGCCGCTATACATGATTATGAAATATCACTGATAGGTGAGACCTCTGAGGATGTGTCACACAGCCTTAAGGATGGAACTTTTGGCATGGCAAGGGAGACTGCGGAGGGTATTCAAGCTGCTGCATCAGTACCTGAGTGTGGATTGGGCAGGTCGCTTGGAAATAAGATAATAAAGGATAAACACAAACACAGGCAACACAGTATCCTGACCGTCGGTGCCCGGCTGAATATACCCGTGACAGTCCATGTCGCTATAGGTACAGACATAATCCACATGCATCCCTGTGTATCAGGGAGTGATATGGGAGAATCGAGCCATGTCGATTTTAAGATACTGTGCTCAGTAGTCTCTGAACTTGAGAGTGGTGTATGGCTCAATGTGGGTTCTGCCGTCATAATGCCAGAGGTCTTTTTAAAGGCAATTACCGTTGCACGTAATCTCGGCAGAAAGGTTAAGAATTTCACAACGGCAAATATGGATATGATTCAACATTACCGCCCCCAAACAAACGTAGTAAAACGTCCAACCACACATGGATATTCCATCACAGGTCACCATGAGATAATGTTACCATTACTCAGATTAGGTATTCTTTCTGGATTGACTATTGACGATTGAAGATTGGCGAATGACGATTATCGCTGAGGAAAGCAGCGTCCAATGTTTTTTCTTTTCAATCTTCAATATACATTAATAAATATTCAATCCCCATGCCTTCTACTGTATTATCCCAAGCCAGTCTCTTATCAGGAATTGTATTCGTCCTATCAGGAGTGACATCCTTGCCATCACTGTGAACCCAAAAGAAGCACCAAAGGCTATCATCAGGAACCACACACCTATTTTTGAAACTCCTCCTATGACACCCTTGTGTTCCAGAGAAAAGAAGAAATAGATTAACACGGATACTACCCCTAATAGTATCAGGAAATTATTTATACTATCAGGAAGACTTGCCGCAATCAGTGAATCAAACGTGAGCTGTTTCAAGATGAAGGCGTGTATGAAATTTGGTATAGTTATGCCTGCACCCAGGCCAACAACAAATGCGAATGACCACCTGCTGAGCCATGATAGTTTATTTGAAAATCTTAAAAGCATAAAAACGCCGAGTATTGTGGGAATAATGACAGTATACTGAGGAGCATTTCCGGTGTCTTTAAACAGTGGAACTATTAACTGTTCATAGACATCAGGCTTGAGAATATTAAACCATGTGATAATGATCCAATATCCCATTGCCACTCCCACGAACAGGTTTTCGGCGATTTTAAATA
>Ga0208132_1001403_pt1 | contig 10199 bp, 9 predicted proteins | sample ETNtaG_16_FD_185785 | JGI IMG/M metagenome (GOLD analysis project Ga0208132, IMG submission 185785) | Marine microbial and viral communities from oxygen minimum zone, Eastern Pacific Ocean - ETNP201406SV199 (SPAdes) (version 2) | ecosystem: Environmental > Aquatic > Marine > Oceanic ... | reverse complement strand
TATATCATAAGTTATTAATAGGTCAATAATTTAACCATCCAATACCCCTCATAAAATAGAAGAAGCCCCGCAGTGTAGAGAGATGTGAGACCTCTTCTACCCCTGCGGGACTTGTTGCTCTTCATCTAGAGAGTCACACATACTCAACATCCTTCATGTGACCCTTACGACGTTCGCCAGAGACAGGTGTGCCATCGGGGTAGATAAGGTATCTTTCATCACCCTTTTGGACCCAAGCACTCCCACCTCTGAATTGGCTGAGGTCCACGAAGGAGCGTTCCTTGTAGGCTGGCTTGCCATTGGAACGGATGTGGAATTGGGAGTGGATGGTGTGTTTCTCGTCACCCAAATTGACGACCACAGCCATTCCCTCTTTGAAATCACCAAGAATCACAGGAATCCAGCCGAAGCGTTCCTTGTAGGATGGCGTGCCGTCACGACGGATGTGGAACCACCATGCACCCTTCCTGGCCCTAGCAAGACCTTCATGGAAATCTCCGACGAAATTGAAGCATCCCTCATAGGCTGGCGTGCCGTCAGGATGGATGTGGAACATCTGTCCATCCTTCTCGGCAGAAGCTAGTCCTTCATGGGAGACGCCGACACTCTCGTAACCGAAATGTGCACAAAGTTCTTCGTGTGTCATCTAAGCCTCCTTTAGGCTTCAAGATGTAGCATGTGAAAGGACAAATTCATTCACAAAATTATCACTCTTTTTAAGTGTTGTCAAGGTGACCCTACCGGGAGTCGAACCCGGGTTACCGCCTTGAGAAGGCGACGTCCTAACCGCTAGACGATAGGGCCATGCGAAAATTAATATAGCAAATTTTTATCTATCTTCCCATGCGAAAATAAAAAAGAGGAACGACCGTAGTCATCCACTACGATGTGGTAGTCACATGCCCGTGACAAATCTCCCCTCCTTTCTTTATTTTTTTAACCATTCTTTTTCTTGACGAACCAGAAGCCACCGAGCTTCGTCTGGTCTAGCTAAAATTTTAACTATAATTTTTTCAAGTCTTGGAGATTGTGAACCTTTCACCAAAACAATATCTCCTTCTTTTACGAGATCTTTCATAAAATCTCCTGTCTCAATTGAATTATTAAAAATATGAATATTCTTTCTTTTGAATCCAGATTTTTCAGCCTCTGCCGCTATAAATTTTGCCCTCTTTCCCACTGTTACCAAAATATCTGTTTTCCCGACTATTAGAGCCCCTACCTTTTTATGCTCTTCCTTCATATGTTTCCCCAGCTCCATCATATCTCCCAAAACTGCAATTTTCCTTCCTTTTGTTTCAGTTAACTGAAGTACTTTAATTGCTTCCTCAATTGCTATGGGTGAGGAATTATATGAATCATCTATAATAGTTGAACCGAAAATTCCATCGAGAACTTTCATTCGTCCCGGTGCTGTTTGAAAATTTTTAAATGTCTCAACTATTTTTACAATATTTAAATTGAGAGCTTTCCCTACGGCAATAGTAGAAAGAATCGGATATACATGCTGAACTCCCAGAACTCCTTTTAGAACTATTGGCAGGGAATTTCCATTTACATTGATTTTAAAATCAATTCCAGCCGGGCGGTTATTTTCATAAAAAATTTTGTTATTACTAGCACGCACATCTGCTTCTTCTTCAAATCCAAAAGTGATAGCACGTTTTCCAGAACCCTCTTTGATTGCTAGAACATTTTTGTCATCACAATTTAATACAAGCACCCCATCATCTTTTAGAGATTTAACTAATTTTATTTTCTCTTTCAAAACATCTTCTGGGGAGTCAAAGAATTCAACATGGACAGGGGTCTCGGCAAATTTCGTAAAAACAACAACATCAGATTCAATCCATTTGTTTATCAAGTCCATGTCCCCCGGATGATCAACACCAGCTTCGATTACTAACCACTTTGGATAAATATTTGGCAGAATTATCAAAACTACCCCTTCAAGAATATTTTTAGTCCATCTCCAGGAGCTTCCCCAAAACCCTCCCCAACCACTGTCACACCCGAGAATAGCCAAAGGAATTCCAATTTCACTATTATAACTTTTCTGATTTTTGCCTATATATAAAATAGAGCTTAAACCAGCATGAATTGCCTCTTTAGCGGAGGTTTTTCCAACACTTCCAGTGACGGTAATAATTCTCGGCTTATACTTTTTGAGAACTAATTTGGCCAAAAACTGAATTTTCCAAAATATGATTTTTTTAAAAATACCCTTCATGAGTTGATTATACTAGCATTATATATGTAAAAAAATAATGGCCCTCCTAGAGCCATTCTTTATGCAACAAGACATTACGCATCGAACTGAAGATATTTATTAAGTTTTTTTTAAAGAATTTTGTTAATTATCGATCAGGTGGAATCTCATAATAGTTGATTAAAAACTTTGCCGTGTCCATGAAAGGATCAGTTAGAGTCTGAGAAGCGTAACGGACCTCTTTTGGATATATTGTATATAAAAATACCAAAAATTCAGGGTTGTAAGCAGGGAAATAACCGAAGAATGAATGGAGAAATCTATCATCGTAATAACCCTTTTCATGTGGGTTGGCTATCTGAGCCGTTCCTGTTTTAGCAGCAATGGAATAATTTTTAAGCTTAACAGTTCCACCAGCTAAAGCTTCATCAACAACCTTTACAAGCATTCTGGTGATTTCATCGGCAGTTTCTGATTTTAGTACTCTTCTACCTTCTTCTACTTCAATTGTTTTGGCTGGCCCTATCTCATAATTTATTTGTTTAACTACGTGTAGTTTTGGCAAAATTCCATTGTTAGCCAGACTTGAGAGAGCCTGGGTGGTCATAATTGGCGAAAGGGCAATTCCCTGCCCGAAAGCGGCAGTTGCATACTCGATATTTCTTGGGCTGTCTAGATTACCTATTAAAGGCGAAACTTCATTTGGTAAATCAATTCCTGTTTTTTCCATCAATCCAAAATTTTTCATATAGTCGGCGAAAATATTATTTCCCATTTGACTGACGACAAAAGCGACTCCTGTATTCAAGGATTGATTTAGAACCTCCTGCATATTGACGACCCCTCTTCCTTTTCCGTCATAGTTTGAAATTTTATAACCATCCAGCTCCAAAAATCCCTTATCATTGTAAGTTGTTTCTGCCGTAACAGCTCCAGAATCAAGGCCGGCGGACATTGTTAGGGGCTTCATAATAGAACCCATTTCATAAACATCTTCAACAATCGGGTTTCTAAAGATATTTATATCTTCCTCTTTACTAAATTCATTCAAACTAAAAGAAGGAGAAACAGCCATGGCAAAAACTTCACCTGTTTTTGGATTTAAAATAACTCCAGCAGTTAATTCTGAATTCCAAGTATCATGGACTTTATTCATTCTTGTTTGGAAAAAGGTTTGAACAGACGGTTCTATACTTGTGATAATATCTCCTTTATTTCGAAGATTGTTACCGCCGAGAGTTTTGTTTAAGTTGGAGAAAACTTCAGCAAAAAAATTTACATTCATATTTTCACTATCTCTTCTCAAAACATCATCGTAATACCTTTCTAGGCCATATCTTCCTCCATAATCATCATTATTAAACCCGACAAAACCAAGTGTTTGAGCTCCAACCTCATTCCCTGGATAAAATCTCCACTTGTCTTTAAAAACATCTACGCCGTCTATATCAAGCTGTTCTATTTCAAATGCTGTTTCCTCATCCATTTTTTTAAGAACTTCTTCGTATGGATCATTTTTTTTGCCCGCTCTGAAAAAGAAATCCTCATCATTTATATCTATAATTTTTTCAATTTGTGAATGTGTACTCTCTGAGTCTTCTAAAAGCCTTGGATTAATAGCCAAAGTGTACCCAGTTTTTAGAGTAGCAGCCGAAATAAGCCGGCCATCTTTATTTTCGTAGTAGATAGTACCCCTGTCGAAAAGTGTACTCTCTGGTTTTATATATTGTCTATCTGCCCTATCGATGTATTCCTCGCCATGGACGACTTGAACTAGATAAAGTTTTGATAAGAGTATCAAAACAAAGATGAACAGGGCAAGAGATATTATTCTGATTCTTGGCAAGAAACTTGAGCGCATTGTGTTTTAATTTTTACTGGTTACCGTACAGAGTCAAGGTCTTACTTAACTCACTTCTTGAGACAAATTTAACTTCGCTTACATCCTTGTAACCAAGGGAATATGCAAAATCAAGATCTATTTTATTTTTTAGTTCAATGTATCTAACTTCTAGATTAGAAACCCTGGAGCCTAAGTCTCCCATTTCTTCTTCTACATTTTGACGCGAGACAACATTGACTATGGTTTGCTTTACAAAGTAGCCATAGCTGATTCCCAAGACTACTATCCCAACAAAAAGAAAAATAATCAATTTTCTTTCTAAATTGGGATTACTAGGAATCGTTATTCCTTTGGAGTTTATTTTTTTAAAAGAGGCTACTTTCATATTTTTTCTATAATACGAAGTTTGGCACTACGAGACCGAGGGTTTTCTTTAATTTCTTCTTCGTTCGGGGTTATGGGTTTTTTGGTTAAAATTTTTGCTTTTTCTTTATTCTTTAATTCTCTAAAATATCGCTTAACCACGCGGTCTTCTAAACTATGGAATGAGATGACTGCTATTTTTCCTTTCTTATTTAATTTCTCAAAACTTTTTTGAAGTCCTTCCTCTAATGCACTTATTTCATCGTTTACAGTTATACGAAGCGCTTGGAATGTTTTTGTGGCGAAATGTATTTTTTTGTGTTTGTACCAGTTTGGTACTGCCTTTTCTATTGTTTCAACCAAATCTTTTGTAGTTTGAATTTCTTTTTCCTTTCGCAACTCAACAACTTTTTTTGCAATTTGTCTTGAGAATTTTTCATCAGCATAAGCCCACAAAATATCAGCTATGCTCTCTTCGCTCCATTCATTGACTATTGTCTTTGCAGTAAATTCCGGATTAGGAGAGAAATTCATTAAGAGAGGTTCATTTTTTTTAAAGCTGAATCCCCTACCAGAATTTTCTAATTGCTCCGAGTTGAGGCCCAAATCGAAAAGTATTTTGTCTACCTTGTCTATCTTTAATCGGTCTAAGATTTTATCTATATTTCGGAAATTTTCTTTTACGATTTCTACAAGACATTCACTCTTTTCTAATTTTTTTCTACTCTCCTCTATTCTTTCTGCGTCTTGGTCTATGCCAACAATCCTTAATTCAGCGTTCAGTTCATGACATATTTGGAGACTGTGTCCGGCACTACCTAAAGTGGCATCAACAAAAGTCTCTCCTTTCTGGATATCAAGTCCTTCTATTACCTCTTTTGAGAGGACGCTTATATGTGACATTTTCCTTTCTGTTTTTTGGAGTTTCTAGATTGCCCCAATATCTCCGAGTTTTTCTGCTAGTGCGTCAGCTTTGTTTTGGATTCTTTTTTTGTAGTCAGTCCAAGTTTTCTGGTTCCAGATTTCAACCCTTGAATGAACACCGATTAGAACCACCTTGTTTTTTAATTTTGCAAATTCTTTTAGAAAATCAGGTATCAGAATTCGTCCAATTGAATCCACCGAAACCTCAACAGCACCACCTAACATGAATCTGTTAAAGCCCCTACTGTCAGATTGACCAACGCCTAAAGCAGAGAGTTTTTCTGACACCTTTGCCCACTCTTTCTCCGGATAAACAAATATTGAGTTATCGAGCCCGTGCGTAATAACTATTTTTCTACCAAGTTCTTTTCTAAATTTACTTGGGAGTGATAATCTCTTTTTTTCATCTAAAGTATGAGTGTATTCTCCAATTAACATGAGTTTCAAACATAAAAAATCCGCAGTCTTAGTGATTCTCCACAAATCACTATTTACCACTTCTTCCCACTTGCGCTGTATTCTATAACACTCTTTCCCACTTCAGCAAATAAGTTATCCACACCATTAGAAAGTTGCGGCCATCTAAAGATGACCTACTTCTAACGGTGCAAGCACTTTTCCCAAAATTAAAAACCCCGCTCTTTAAAAAGAGCGGGGTTTTTAAACACTTTTTCTACTCTTTTGGTTTCATTAGAGGAAACATTTGAACTTCTCTAATTGGTTTATCTACCATAAAGGCAAAGAGTCGCTCTCCAAATCCAAAGCCGCAAGTCGGAGGCATTCCGTGTTCCAACATTTCCACGAATTCATCATCAGGCATCATTGCCTCTTCATCCCCTTTTGCTATTAATTCTTTCTGTTCGTCAAATCTTTTCTTTTGTTCAATTGGGTTATTTAATTCTGAATAGCCGTTTCCTATCTCGCTTCCTGCAATAATTATTTGAAACCTTTCAACGGTTCCCGGTTTGTCTAAATTATCCTTTGCTAAAGGCGAAACAAGTTTTGGATGATTAATAAGAAATGCTGGACCCGAAACGTCTTTTCTAATATGTTTCCAAAGAGAATCCATCATCCTTTCCTTGGTGTTGCCGTCATACTTAACTCCAAGCCCTTCTAGTTTCGCTTGGATATCTCCTTCATTTGCTTCTAAGACATCTATACCAGTTTTGTCCTCAATTTCGTCAACATAATCAATTACAGGCCAATCTCCGGAAAGGTCGAATTTATGTCCTCTTGTTTCAAACTCAGTTTTTCCAAAAACATCTTGTGCAATTCTCTGATAAAGCTCTTTAGTTAGCCCCATTCCGTCTTTGTAATCGGCATAAGCCCAATAAAACTCCATATTACTGAACTCCTGTGTATGATCAGCACTCGAACCCTCGTTTCTGTAAGCTTTGCCTATTTCAAAGGTTTTTTCGAATCCAGCGGCCATCAATCGTTTTTGCCATAATTCTCCTATTGAAATCCGAAGGTATACATCAATATCAAAATCATTGTGATGAGTTTGAAAAGGTCTGGCTTCAGCTCCGCCGGTTGTAATTTCAAGAGTTGGTGTTTCTACTTCAACAAAATCTTTTTCATTCATAAAGCTTCTGGTTGTATCCCAAAATTTTGCTTTTAATTTAAAAAGTTCTCGGAGCTCGGGATTTAAAAGAATGTCTAAGTATCTTTGTCTAAACCTTGCTTCGTGATTTTGGAGGCCGTGCCATTTCTCTGGCAGGGGTCTTAAACTTTTTGAAATTATTTTCCAATTTGAAACTAAAAGACTCTGTTCTCCTTTTTTGGTTGTAAATGGAGAACCGGTTGCTTCAATAAAATCTCCGATGTCTATATTTTCTTCGAAGAGATTAAAGAGGTCATCTCCCAGATCATCTTTTTTAAAATAGACTTGAATTTTGTCAGATCCATCATTTAAGTCAGAGAAAATAGAGCCACCAAAAGAACGTAAACTCATTATTCTTCCCACCAAAGTTCCTTCGTCTAAATTCTTAAATTCCTTTAAAAATTCCGAAATTTTATGAGTTCTATTGGTCTCGGCAGGATAAGGATTAAGCCCTTTTTTCTTAAGGGTTTCGAGCTTTCTTATTCTTTCCTTTCTGATCTCTTCTAGAGATGCCATGAACTCTAGTATAAAATAAAAAGTTTAAAGTTTAAAGAAATGTTATTTAAAAATTAAACCCCGCTCTGACGTTAGTCGAAGCGGGGGGGGTGCCAATAACTACCATGGTGGGGGAAGCTTTATCCGGACTCCTGCCCTATCTTTGTCTGGGGAATAACAAAAATATGTCAGTAAAAATGTATTTTTATTATTTTACCGAGATTATTTTATATTTAATCTTGTCTCCGCCTGGTGTTTTGAAATTAAATTCTTCTTCCTTTTTCTTTCCCATCAAGGCTTGTCCTATTGGAGAATTGTGTGAGATTTTTCCAGCAATTGTATCAGCTTCTTCCGAACCAACCAATATAAATTCTCTATTTTCTCTTTCTCCTTCTTTCTTTACCGTCACTGTTGAACCGATTACAACAGTATCACTTTTTTTGTATTCAACTATCTCGGCATTTTTTAAGACATTTTCTATTTTATTAATTCTATCTTCAGTTAAAGCCTGTTGTTCTCTGGCCTCGTGATACTCGGCATTCTCTGAAATATCTCCTAGTGATTTTGCGAATTCTAACTGGTCAGCAATTTCTTTGCGTTTTGTTGTAGTAAGAAAAGCGAGCTCTTTTTCGAGCTCATCATATTTCTCTTTTGTTAAATATTCTTTATTCTCATTCTCCATACTTTTTTGCAGAAAACTTTTCTTAGCAAGACATACTACACTCTCCAAAATCAAAGTCAATAAAGGTCTGGATAACTTAGTTTTTATTGACAGATTAGATGTTTGTGTTGTTTTCTAAATATTCTGGTGTATTTATATGCATCCAGTCTATTAGATTTGTCATAACAAAAAGGGCACCAATTGGATTTGAACTTTGTCTTCTTTCCAAAACTACTGCGAAAGAAAACCTAGGGTTTTCATAAGGGAAATAACCAATTATCCAAGAGTTAACAGATTCTTTTGCTGCACCAATTTCGGCTGTTCCGGTTTTAGCAGCAATTTTTACATATGGGAAATTCAAGGAGTTAGCAGTACCTTTAATTACAGCCGATCTCATACCCCCTTGGACTATTTCAAATTTTTCTTTATCAATATTTACTTTCTTCTCTACTTTAGGATTTTTAATCTTTAAAACATTAGGCTCAATCAGTTTTCCGCTGTTTGCAATAAAGGCGGTGTTTCTGGCCGCTTGTATTGGAGTAATTTGAAACCCGAATTGGCCTATAGCTGTTATATAAGTGTCACCTAGTCTCCAGTCATCATCAAAGATTTCCTTTTTCCATCTTGGGTTTGGAACCAGCCCTTTGGCTTCTTGGGACAGATTAATATTTGTTTCCTTTTCAAATCCGAATTCTTTCAGGTATTTTTCAATTTTTGTTATACCTAAACCATTTTGATTATCATGTCCTCCTCCGACAGTATAAAAATAAACATTTGACGAAACAGCAATAGCCTCTCTCATATCAACCCAACCATGAGCCTTCCAGTCTCTGTAGATGGTTTCTTCTTCTGGATTATAGGGATTTGGAACAGCCAAGCTTCCTGTGCTCAATATTTCCTTGCTGGGAGGAATAATATCTTCATTTAGGGCAGCGAGAGCAATAAAAGGCTTAATAATCGAACCTGGTGTGTAAAGCCCCGAGACAGCCCTATTAAGAAAAGGTTTCCTAGAATCATTATTATAATCAGAGATGATTTCAGTATTGTCTCCGTCTGTTACAATTTGTGAGTCAAATTCTGGGTAACTTGTTATAGCTAATATTTCTCCGGAATTCACATCCATTATTACTCCGGCCCCGCCCTGGAAACCGATTTCGATAGCAGTTTCTTTTATAAGATTATAGAGTTTGTTTTGAATACGATGATCAACTGATAATTTCAAATCTTTTCCATTTCCTGCTTTTCGAGCTGTACTTTCAGATAAAATTTCTCCAAAAACATCTACCTCTATTATTTTAAGTCCATTAACTCCACCAATTTTACTATCAAATTTTTTCTCAACTCCATCTTCTCCGACAATGTTGTACTCGTAATATCTACCTAAACTATCTTGTTTTGGATAGTTAACAAAACCTAGTAAATGTGAAAGTCCTGATTTATTGGTGTATTCTCTTTTTGGGAAATCTGGATTTTCTTCGTTTGGTATATTCCATACCAGCTCTACATCATTTCTGTCATAAATAATTCCCCTTTCTGGAAACTGAATTAGATTTTTTAAATTGTTATCCTCGCTTCTTTGCAAATACGCTTCACCTTTTGCAATTTGTAAGTACCAGATTCTGCTTGAGAAAATTAAGGCAACCAGCACAAAAAATGCAGCCAGAAAGATTATGGTTCTCTTCCCTATTGGTTTTTCGAGTCTACCTTCAAATTGATTTATATCAAACTTTGGCAGATTGCTAGAATCCAAGAAAATCTCATCCGGATCTATATCTTTTGCTAATTTTTTCTCTTTCCAAAAATTCCTTTTCTTTTTAAACATTGCCTGGATAGAATCTTAAATATTTTTTTAGTCTTTCAATCACGGTGAGAGCAATAACGAAAATGATAGTAACCCAAAATTTTAGGTAAAAATGTTCGGGATTTTCCAAGGCATAAATGGAATCAAATATAAAGGCAAAAAAAAGACCTTCATAAAATTTCCTGAATAAAAAGGTTCCTATAATAAGGATTATTATAAAAAGCCACCAATTCAAGAAAAAAATAGAGGAAAAAGCTATTAAACTGAAGAGAATTCTAATCATTTCCTGTTTTGACCCAT
>Ga0208132_1001396_pt1 | contig 10216 bp, 7 predicted proteins | sample ETNtaG_16_FD_185785 | JGI IMG/M metagenome (GOLD analysis project Ga0208132, IMG submission 185785) | Marine microbial and viral communities from oxygen minimum zone, Eastern Pacific Ocean - ETNP201406SV199 (SPAdes) (version 2) | ecosystem: Environmental > Aquatic > Marine > Oceanic ... | reverse complement strand
TTTCTATATGATCTTCGAGTTCTATTTCTTTTGCTACTGTTACACCGTCTTTCGTAATTGTGGGCGACCCAAAACTTTTTTGCAGTATTACGTTTCTTCCTCTTGGACCCAGGGTTATTTTGACAGCGGAAGCGAGCTGATCAATACCCTTCTTCAAAGCGTCAAATGCGTCCTGGTCAAAAACAATCTTTTTCTTTTCGGCCATAATTTCAAAACCTCCCTTTTTCGGCTATGCTACAGTTAAAATAAATATTTATATTTTTAGTTGAATAAATGTAGTGTAGCAAAAAAAATGCCTGATGTGATATTCTTATTTAATATCTGAGTTTTTTGTCTTTGATTTTTCCCTAAAACGTATACTATCAACAGATCATTGTACTTTTAGTTTAGAAAAATCAGGAAATACTTTTTTGTGCAAAAAGAATAAGATTTAGTCGTACTGCCGAATTGGCAGGTGTCCTTTATTATGCAAACTTAGGAGGATGTCATACTGGCAGTTGACGGTAAAAGAGGGTTTTTAGATGCGAAAACTAATCATAAATATTTATTAGTAGAGAACTTAAGTGTCTTCTGAGATAAAATATGCCGAAGCGGGGATTCGAACCCCGACATCCTTGCGGACACTAGGTCCTGAACCTAGCGCGTCTGCCAATTCCGCCACTTCGGCTATAAGTGTAATAACACTTGAAACTTGATGGTATATTTGTTAATATAAATGACTATAACGGTTTGTCAACATGGAAATTGTTTCAACTAACAAAAAGGCTCGCTTTAATTATGAAATTATTGAGAAAATCGAAGCGGGGATTGCTTTAAAAGGTACTGAAGTAAAATCAATTCGTAATAGAAATGTAAGTATAGGCGAAAGTTATGCACAAATAAAGGACGACGAGGTTTTTCTTCACAATTTACACATAAGCCCATACGAACAGGGAAATCGGGAGAACCATGATCCTATACGTGTAAGAAAGTTACTTCTTCATAAACATGAAATTAAGAAATTAGTCGCAAAAACCCAACAAAAAGGCCTTTCTCTAGTTCCTCTCTCAATTTATTTGAGGAAAGGAAAAATTAAGGTTGAATTGGCCATCGGTCGCGGTAAACGGTTAGTAGATAAGAGAGAATCCATAAAGAAAAAGACGATTGAACGCGAGATTGAACGTATCGTTAAAAGATAAAAAAGGTTTTGTGTACTAGAGGGGGGCGAAAGGTATCGACCGGGTAACTGGATGCAAAAGTTGCACTCTGAGGTTGTCAGGCGGCCTCATAAAAAACCTGGCAAAAACTTAAATGCTGATAATGAGTTAGCATTGGCTGCGTAAAAACGGCCGCGTCTTTTCAATTCTTTCCTGCGGGGTTGAATAGGCGAAAAATAGCAGGATAGTTAATCCTTTTTGCTCAAAGGAGGCTTGGCGAAACTTTAATTTGAGATAGTTGTTTTGAAGGTCTGTCTGTCGGCATTTAAAACAGCGAAATTAAAAGACAGACTATGTGTGTAGACGCTTTTGCTGAAATACTTTGGGACGCGGGTTCGACTCCCGCCGCCTCCACCATTTGAATTTGTTAGAGCTTTATCAAAAGAATATTTAATAAAATGAACATTACCAGGATCTTAATAATTGCAGATGCAAGAGAAACTGTTGACGAGCTTAGAGATTTTTTTGAGTTAAACGGTTTTGAAACGGAAGTTGCCCTAAATGCCAAGGTTGCATTTGCAATCCTGGAAGAAAGAAGAATGGATCTGGCAATAATAGGTTTTAAGGTTCAGGATACACCAGGCCTTGAAGTTTTGGCAGATGTTAGGGATATAGATCCTTTTATTCCAGCTGTTATAATTAATGGAAGTAATTCCAAAAAAATAAAGTCCATGATAGTAAAGGCAGGGGCTCAGGGATACATTCCAAAACCTATCGAATGGGATCCGTTTTTAAATAAAGTAAGAAAAGTACTTGCATCTCATGTGCGCAAGGCAGTACAAAGCCGCCTGTAAGGGCCTGGATACAGATGGCCTGAAAACGGGATGCGAAAGGCCAGGTTATTTTTGGCCGAACTCTGAGATGAAACTCATTTCCAGAACTTATCAAACCAGATATAAAACCCCCTATTTCTTAATAATTGCCTTCGTATTTTCTTGCATCTTATGTTTAGAGAATACATGGTCTACACCCAAAGAAGGAAAATTAGAGGAAGGCATAAATGCAATATTACAGAAATATAAGCCAAAAGATACCCGTGTTGGCATAAGTATATTTTCCATAAGTAAAAACAAGTCTCTGTATAAAACCAATTCTAACAAATCTTTTGTCGTTGCTTCCAATATGAAGTTATTTACTACGGCCACCGCTTTGGTTTATCTTGGCGCGGATTTTGAATACAAAACTAAAATATTGTATCGTGGAAACATCTCTTCCGATGGTAAGCTGGATGGTGATATTGTCATAAAGGGGAGTGGTGATCCTAATATTTCAGGAAGGTTCTTTGAAGGTGAAATTACTGCTGTTCCTGCCTATTGGGCTGATGCGGTTAAAAAACAGGGTATAAAAGTAGTTAATGGAGATATCATTGCTGATGACAGCATCTTTGATAGAGAATTTGTTCATGATAGCTGGCCAAAGGACCAGCTTTCTGAGTGGTACTGCGCACCGATTAGTGGGCTCTCATTTAATGATAATTGCATTGATGTTATTCTAAAACCCAGCAATAAACCTGGAGGTCTTGTTTTCATACAAATTGAGCCTGAAACATCCTACGTTGAGATAATTAATAAATGTAAAACTACGACGTTAAAATCGAAGCATTCTTATTCGTTTCACAGAAAACCATTTACAAACCGGATTAATGTTAAAGGGTTCTTATGGTCAAAGACTGAGCCTCAAAAAGAGTGGATCACTATACATAATCCACCCCTGTATACAGCGACTGTTTTTAAGGAGATATTAGAACGAAAGAATGTTCGAGTCATGGGGGGGGTAAGGGTTATTAACGAATCAGATTTAAATGCCGGACATAAACTTCGTAAATTAGCAGTAACGACTTCGAGTATAATACAAGCTGTCAATGTGACGAACAAGCGCAGTCAGGGTTTTTATGCGGAACAGATACTGAAGACTATTGGGGCGGTCGTTAAGAAAGAAGGGACATTTTCCGGCGGGCTGGGCGTAATTAAGGATTTCATTTCAAAATTAGAAATTTCAGAGGATCAATATCAGCTTGATGATGGCTCCGGCTTGTCGAGAGAAAACAAATTGACTCCGGAATTGATAATAAGAGTATTGCGCCATATGTACGGACACAAAGATGCCGGTATTTTCCTGGAATCACTTCCAATTTCCGGCATAGACGGTACACTAAAGAAACGTTTGAAAGAAGAACCGTATAAATCAAGAATAAGGGCAAAGACAGGGTATATTCGCGGAACAAGCACGCTTTCCGGATACATCAAAACATTAAACGAAGAAATAATAGCGTTTTCAATATTAGTAAACGAAATAAAAGGCAGTACATGGCAGGCAAAGCAGCTCCAGGATGCCTTATGCAGACTACTGGTAAATTATAATTAAAGGATTGTAATTTTATGTTTTTTTTTATAAAGTGTGGGGTATTATTATATAAGCTCTATTAATAAATAAGATATTGACGTTATTATTAACGACGGGACTTTATAACCGTTTAAAGATTAATATAATGCCAAAAAAGATCTATTCCCTGTACTCACATTTCTATGATAGTGTATTTGGGACGCTATTACATCCCGGTCGTTGTATGGCGAGTGAATTAATGGACATACAACCGGGAGAAAAAATCCTTGAGGTTGGGGTTGGAACCGGCATATCTCTGCCTCTTTATCGAAGAGATGCAGAGGTCATTGGTATCGACATAAGCCGGGATATGATTAAACAGGCGGGAGAAAAAAAACAACGTTTTGGTTACCACAATGTAAAACTATGCATAACGGATGCTTCAGAAATGGCGTTTAAGAATAATTACTTTGATAAAGTAATTGCGTCTCATTCGATCACAGTAATTCCAAAACCTTTCGAAACTCTTAAAGAAATAAAGCGTGTGTGCAAGGAAAATGCCGAGTTCTTTTTTCTAAACTATGCGGGAAGCGATGATAATCTTATTGCAAAGTTTGAGAAAGCATTATCTCCCATACGATGCAGGCTGGGTCTGGGAAAGGCCATAAACCTTGAGAAATTATTGGATAGTGCAAATTTCCATATTGATTTCGAAGACAGGATAAATATTTTCAAACTAGTCCAGCTCATAAAGTGTAGAAATAATGGTGTGTAATGAAATGATGAAATGTTTACATGCCGCAAACACTCTTTAAATACCTCCCCGTATAAGACTTTTTGATTCGACATATTTTTTCCGGGGAGCCGGCGGCCACAACCTCTCCTCCTCTTTCACCTCCCTCCGGCCCAAGATCGATTATATAATCTGCTGTCTTGATAACATCAAGGTTATGTTCAATAACTATAACTGTGTTCCCCATGTCAGTTAATCTGTGAAGTATCTTCAGGAGGTTTTGTATATCTGCGAAGTGCAGCCCGGTTGTCGGTTCGTCAAGTATGTAGAGTGTCTTTCCTGTGCTCTGTTTTGCGAGTTCAGTTGACAGCTTCACCCTTTGCGCTTCACCGCCGGAAATGGTGGTGCTCGATTGCCCGAGCGTTATGTACCCCAATCCCACGTTACGTAGTGTTCTCAATATACGTTCTATTCGGGGAATATTTCTGAAGAAATCGTATGCCTCCTCTACACTCATATCCAGTGTATCGGAAATGGTTTTACCCTTATACCTTATTTCCAGTGTTTCAGGATTGTATCTTTTGCCCCTGCATTGTTCACAAAGAACAAACATGTCCGGCAGGAAGTTCATGGCAATCTTCTTTGTACCCTGTCCTTCACATAGTTCACACCTGCCTCCTTTGACGTTAAAACTGTAACGTCCGGCTTTGTATCCACGTATTTTAGACTCTTTTATCAGGGCAAAAACATTTCTTATATGGCTGAATAGATTCGTATATGTTGCAGAATTGGAACGCGGTGTACGTCCGATCGGGGATTGGTCTATTTCGATAACTTTATCGATCCTCTCTATACCCGTTATCCTGCTGTGTTTGCCAGGTTTGGCCCGGCTGCCATAAATTGCTTTCATCAGCGCTCTGTTTAATATCTGGTCGATCAGCGTGCTCTTGCCAGAACCTGAAACACCCGTTATACAGCAAAAAACTTTTAATGGAATCCTGACGTCAATTGATTTAAGGTTATTTTCACTGGCACCTTTTATCAGGATAGAGTTTTTCAGGTCTGCCTTTTTTCTCAACCCGGAGACTTCCACCTTAAGTTTATTATTCAGGTATTGAGAGGTTAATGAGCCGTTATTGGACATAATCTCCGGAACGGTACCCTTTGATACTACCGTTCCTCCATGTTCACCGGCGCCCGGCCCCAGATCAATTACATAGTCTGCGCTTCGTATGGCAGCTTCATCATGTTCAACTACTATCACGGTATTTCCCGAATCCTTCAATTTTTCTAACGTACTTATTAATCTTTTGTTATCTCTCTGATGTAGCCCTATTGTTGGTTCATCCAATACATAGCAGGCGCCAATCAGACCTGTACCCACCTGAGTGGCCAATTGAATTCTCTGCATTTCTCCACCGGAAAGTGTATTGCTTCTCCTGTTCAGCGTTAAGTAGCATAATCCTATATCAACCATAAAACTTAATCTTGTTGCGATCTCTTTTAATATCCTTCCGGCAAGAATCTCTCTTTCGCCCTGGAATTTAAGAGATTTGAAAAAGTCGAAGGCTTTTTCTACAGTCATTGAGGTAATCTCGGCTATCGACTTGTCGCTGACCTTTATTGATAAAGCTTCCGGCCTTAATCTTGCTCCACTGCACTCCTCACACACATCATAATCCATATATCTTTCAAGCCGTTTTACGACATCGGGACTGTTTGTTTTATCATATATACGCCATAAAGTCGGAATGATACCTTCAAAATGCTCAGCATTATTATTTTGTACCTCACCATATAATAAGATGTTTCTGAACCTTTTGTTAAGCTTCTTGAATGGCACCTTCAGGTCTATACCAAATCTTCCTGAGAACTCATCTATTAGATGACTGTAATGATCTTGTGTGATTGGACTCCAGTTCGACCACGCATGAACAGCACCTTCGCCTAAACTTAACTCTTCATTGGGAATGATCAGTTCAGGATCAAACTCTAGCGTCATACCAAGTCCTTCACATTCCCTGCATGAACCGTACGGGCTGTTGAAGGAAAACATTCTGGGAGCAAGTTCTTCGTAGCCAATTCCGCAACCCGGGCAGGAATAGTGCTCACTGAAAACCATATCTTCCCACTTCCCCTTTTTCACCCTGGCAACCATCACTACACCTTCGCCCAGTTCCAGGCTTGTACGTATTGAGTCATAGAGTCTTTTCTGAATGTCACTCTTAATTATCAGCCTGTCAACAACAACGTCGATATCATGTATCTTATACCTGCTTAGTTTAATGTCAGTACCTGCGTCAACAATGTCTCCATCAACTCTGGTACGTACAAAACCCTTACGTCTTATTTTCTGGAAAATCTCTTTATGCTCACCTTTTTTGCCCTTGATTATGGGTGATAAAATCATGATCTTTGTGCCTTTGGGGATCTGGCTTACTCTGTGCAAAATTTGTTCTATGGTTTGCCTTGTGATTTTTGTACCACAATTATGGCAATAGGGTGTGCCTGTTTTTGCAAAGAGGAGGCGCAGGTAGTCGTATATCTCTGTTGTTGTGGCAACGGTGGAACGCGGCCCTGTATTACTTGTGCGCTGTTCGATGGCAATCGTGGGAGGAAGACCTTCTATGATATCAACATCCGGTTTCTGCATCTGGTCGAGGAATTGCCTTGCATATGAGGAAAGGCTTTCTATGTAGCGTCGCTGTCCCTCTGCATAAATAGTATCGAAGGCCAGAGAAGATTTACCGGAACCGCTCACTCCCGTGATGACCACAAGCCGGTCTCTGGGAATATTGATGTTTATACTTTTGAGGTTATGTTGTCTCGCACCCTTTATTGATATGTAATTAGTAATTGCTGATTTATCAGGCTTACTTTTTTCTCTTTTTCCTCGCATCAGGCATCTTCTTCCAGTCTAGAATCAATCGTGTTAGTAACCGTACACCAACTCCGGTAGCACCTTTTCTTATGTATGGGGTGTCCTTTTCTACCAGAAAAGTTCCGGCAATATCAAGGTGAACCCATGGGAAGTCTTCTACAAACTCACCTAAAAAACATGCAGCCGTAATGGTGCCTGCATACCGACCGCCGGTATTCTTAATATCGGCGATGTTGCTCTTTATCAATTCATAATATTCCTTCCATAGCGGCAACTCCCATACTCTTTCATGGCTTTTTTCACCGGCGTGTTTAACCCTCTCTTTAAGTTTATCATTATTGCCGAGCATACCCGATGTAAATGTACCTAATGCGGCGACACATGCACCCGTTAACGTGGCAAGGTCTATTACGGCATCCGGCTTATATCTTTTTGCATAAGCTATAGCATCTGCCAGGATCAGGCGTCCTTCAGCATCTGTGTTTAAAATTTCCACCGTCTTTCCTGACATGCATTTGATAATATCACCGGGTTTTAAGGCGCTACCACTTGGCATATTTTCTGTACACGGTACCAAACCAACAATATGAGTGGCTGGCTTCAGATTGGATATAGCCTTAAAGGCACCCAGAACGGCAGCAGCGCCCGCCATATCGGCCTTCATCAGATCCATATTAGCCCCCGGCTTTAATGATATTCCTCCTGAGTCAAATGTCACTCCTTTACCTATAAGAACGATTGTATCATTATTCTTTTTCCTGGTATTATATTCAAGGATGATAAATTTAGGCGGTTGAGAACTCCCTCTCGATACATTCAGGATGCCGCCCATCCCCAGTCTCTTCATATCCGGGCGTGATAATGTTCTGCATTTAACTCCCGTCTTCTTTGCAATCTCTTTTGCTTTGTTTGCAAGGAAGGTTGGCGTTGCGTCGCTTCCTGCCATATTTACAATATCACGCGTGAAACAAACGGCTTCAGCTACAGTTTGAGTATTTTTTGCTACAGATTTAACCTTCGCCAGGACATCTTTCTTCTGGACAATCAATGTGAAATTATTAATGACAGCTTTATCTTCCTTCTTCAACGTCTTATACATGGTGAAATTATACAGCGATAAGAGTACACCCTCTACAACTGAACGGGTAATGTCTTCTATGGAAATACCTTTGTATTCTGTTTTATATAATAGCATTGAAGGGCTTTTGAATTTCTTTCCCTGAATCACCCTGGTTGCAGTACCTGCCGCCTGACGAACTTTATCTGATGACAGCTCCGTCGTTTTTCCTAATCCAACAAGCAGGATCCTTTTTGGGATAGCCTTCTTATAAGTTGGAATCATTACGGTTTCGTTCAGCTTGCCGGTAAAATCCTTGTTCTGCAGTAAATTCGATATGAACCCTCCGGATGCTTTATCAAGAGAGCTTAATTCGGAAGGTATTTTTTTAGTATTTTCGAAGAGACTTATTACGATTACGTCTGTAGATTCCTTTTCTGCCGCACCAGATTTTACTGAAATCTTCATTCTCAATCCTCCACGCAAGAAGAAAAAACAAGTAATTTAATTATGATTCTAATGACATATTATACTAATAATGCCTATAAGACAAGAACGCCTTTTTCTTTTGACAATCATAATTATATACATTAGAATTGATAAATTATCTATAATTTTTTAAAATCAACAATGGGGAAAGTAATGAAAGTAAGGATTTTTATAACACTGATTTCTTTTAGTTTTTTAAGTTTATTAATAAACGGCTGTGGTGATGATGGAGGGCGCAGCAGCCATTATTCCGGTAGTGGCGACGACGATATGAATTTTGAGCAGCAGGCGTTGAAGATGGAACAGGAAGATATTGCCAAATTAAAGCAGAGGGAGGAGTATAAATCAGAGGACTTTTCCAAAATACATCAAGACGTTGAAGGTGTTACTATGGCTAAAGATCCTAACGAAGCTATTGCAATGGTAAATGACGAACCAATTCTTCGTCTGGAACTTGACATGATATTAGATAAGGTAAAGCAGAAAATAGGCACAAAAAGATTACACCTCGTTGAAGAAAAAGTTATAGACGACCTGGTTACGCAGCTTGTACTCAAGCAATTTATCAGAAAAGAAAATATTCAGATTGATTCAAATCGCATTGAAGAAGAGATAAATGCATTCAGGGAAAACATAAAGAATAACCCTGATACCGCGGATAAAAGCCTTGAAACACTTCTGGAAGAGCAGGGGGGAGGTATAGACGAGTTGAGAGTGGCCATGGATATTTCATTATCGATAGACGAATACCTGAATAGGACAACATCGGAAGAAGAGATGAAGGAATATTTTACTGAAAACATAGGTATTTTTAATAATGAAACAGTAACTGCAAGTCATATACTCATAGATACGAGAACTATAAAGGATGAAGAGGGTTTAAAGAAGGCAAAAGAGGATACAGAAAGATTAAAGAAAGAACTTGATAATGGGGCTGATTTTGCAAAGCTTGCTGAAGAAAACTCCGATTGCCCTTCTGCAAAAAGTGGTGGGGAATTAGGTGTTATTGCCAGAGGGCAAATGGTGGATGAATTTGAGGAAACAGCCTTTAATACGGAGGTAAATGGCATCAGTGAACCTGTAAAGACCAAGTTTGGTTACCACATAATAAAGATTACTGATAAACAAGCGGGTAAAGACGTCACGTTTGAAGAGACAAAGGATAATGTCAAGCTTGCACTCTTTAATGAAAAAACAATGACATTAATACAAGAATTAAACGACAAAGCAGATGTAAACATTTTGTACAAACCAGCGCCATATGCATCACCTGGTGGTCATGGTGGCATGTCAGCTCATGGTAGTGCAATGTATGGTGGTCAGGGTGCTTCGCCTCATGGTGGCAGTACTGACCGTGGTAATCCTGCTCCGCACGCTGGAATGCCTATGCCGGGTACTTCAGCCTATGGTGGTGGTGACCCTCACGGTGGTGGTAGTTCACCTCACGTTGGACCAATGAGTTCAACGGAATAACCATACACCCTACAAATTGAGGGACTGTAAACAACTATCCGGATTCTGTTATTCCCTTCCGACCC
>Ga0208132_1001395_pt1 | contig 10224 bp, 9 predicted proteins | sample ETNtaG_16_FD_185785 | JGI IMG/M metagenome (GOLD analysis project Ga0208132, IMG submission 185785) | Marine microbial and viral communities from oxygen minimum zone, Eastern Pacific Ocean - ETNP201406SV199 (SPAdes) (version 2) | ecosystem: Environmental > Aquatic > Marine > Oceanic ... | reverse complement strand
GCATCAGCTGCTTGGACAATCTGTTCTATTTCTTTCAGTTGTTCCCCTGTAGGCACCGCATCAGGCGGGAGGCGTTGCAGAATATCCTCGTAGACTGCCTGCGCTTTATGCAAAACATCACGACGTTGATTGGCTTCGAAGGTGTCACGATCTTCATGCTGAAAAACCTTGGGCATATATACGTTGCGGCAGGTATGAATATAGCCATGCTGTTGTGTCAATGATTCATGAAAACCAAAATCAATTTCCACCTTTCCAGGCGCTATTGTAATAATACGTGCCCCTATAGTATTCATCACCCCTTGGTTGTTAAAACTTGAGAGCACTCGGTTCTTAAAATCAGGATCTGATGGATTGAAACTATTCATGTGTCCCTCATCTTAAGAATTTTGGTCGTAAGTGTCACAGATGCTTCTTCAGGAATTCGACGACGTCAGTCCAGTAGGCGCCAATCTCAAAGAACATTTCGTGTCCGTCACCAGGGTAGGGGGGATAAACAATCATCTGCGGCGTGTTGCCCGCCTTTGTCAGTGCGGCCGACATACGCTCCATGGTATTGAGGGTATTCTGTCCATTCGTTTTCTGCGATCCAGTATCGTTCTTGGCAACGAGAAGAAGGATCGGAACCTGGATATTTCCTGCATCCTCTAATGTGAAGCCGCTGATCGGTGGTGGATTTGCACTGGCCATGATGACCGCCGCCCTGATAGGAGCAGCTTGCGCAGCAATCATGAATGTGAGCGTACCTCCCCGGGAAAATCCCATCATGGCGATCCGGTTGCGGTCGATATAGTTGAGCTCCAGCAAGTGGTCAAGCCCGGCCTGCACATCGGATGTATGGCCCCTCATTGAGCGTGTCAGGCGGCGAATGGGGGCAAACCCAACGAACCCCGATGCGGCCAATGCTTCACAGCTCTCTTTCGGAGCACCGCCAACAGTTTTTCCGAGGCCGCCATGATTGTACAAGACCGCTGGGAAGGGGCCCTCTCCAGTGGGGCGACAGAGGTATCCATTGAGGGTATTGGGCTGGGTGGTGTAGACGACCTTATTGGCCTCTCCAACAATCATCTCGCCCCGAGCAGTGGCACTATTGGTGGTTGCAATGACTATCAGTAGAACCAATGAGACCAGACGTGTTGTCAACGTATCACGTCTCTTCATTTAAGATTTCCTCCTACACTTTGCTGCCCATTACTCATATGAGGTTCATATATACATTTCTGAGTCTTGAATATCACACGACCAGCCTCGCCCAGGCTGCACTGTGGTCGTCGTTGGTGTGCTCGGAATCTGCTGGATTACTTGGGCCGGAGCTAGGCCGTTCCGATGGATCTGTTTTATCCACTTTTATCGAACGGCTTGATGACACGGTAGTTATACCAGCAATGTCACTGACCGCTGTATTCGCTCCGGTCCGGCCCTGAAGAGAGAGAATTATATGGAACTGACCACATCTCCTGTCCAGATATCGATCGAACTCCCCTCCATGAGGCCATCGGCAATCATCTGGCCGATCACCTTCTTGGCCGTCGCTGTTGCAGCTTCCATCGTCGCCTCATCAGGGTATTTTGCTATAACGACTCCATTGCCCTCAGAATCAGCTGTGATATCGATGAAATCTGCACCCACTGATGCTAATTCATCTCTCGATGCGTTGACGGACGCGATTGCCTTGTCCATATCCAAGCTCTTGAATCGTGTAATTCTGTAGATCGCCATCTTTGTATCCTCCATTTGTTTTTTTACGGATATAACGTGGTCACTTTGCTTTAACCAAGTCCGGGTTGGGCAGTAACGTTGTTTAGGAACAGGAAGTTATTTTCACAGATGCAGGGCCTTGGACTATCAGCAGGCTCACCATTCTGCTGTTCTCTTCACCCTCTCCTTTGTTTTTTTTAAAGTTCACGTTGCATAGCGTCACCTGCTCTGTGGTGGTTATTCCACTACCATTAACATGCAACAAACTCAGAATACCCTCTCTGGGATCAAAAGAAAACTCAGGCCACATCAGGGATGGAATGACGGGCAAGCAGGCTCTGGACACACGTGGGCAATAGACGAGCGAATCTGCTTAAGATGGAAGTTCGGCTTTTCGCTTGGCGATAAACTCCAGGAGTGCCTCATCGATGGCGGGATCAATCTGTGGCAGCTGATAACGCTGCAGCATCTCTTTACACAGGGAGTTGGCCCGGCTTACGGCATCCTGGGCGCCTTCGCTCTCCCACTGTTCGAAGCTGTTGTTGTCGGCCACTGAGGAGTGGTAGAAGGCGGTTTCATAGTTTTTCAGGGTGTGGTTGCTGCCCAGGTGGTGTTGTCCCGGGCCCACCTCACGGATCGCTTCCATGCCCATCCCGTTTTCAGAGAGGTCTACCCCTCGCAGGAAGGCGTGCATCATCCCGGCCTGATCAAGATCCATGATGAATTTCTCATAGCTCATGGTGAGTCCTCCCTCCAGCCAGCCCGCGGTATGGAGCATAAAGTTCACCCCGGCCAGCATGGCGTGCTGCAGGGTGTTGGCGGCCTCATAGGCGGCCTGAGCATCGGGGATCTTGCTGCTGCAGAGCCCACCGCCACTGCGGAATGGGACACCGAGCCGTCGGGCCAGAGCAGCGACGACATAGAGTACAAGCTGTGGCTCAGGGGTGCCGAAGGTGGGGGCTCCGGATTGCATCGACATCGAACTTGAGAAGGTGCCAAAGATGACAGGGGCTCCGGGTCGGATGAGCTGGACGAGCGTCATTCCTGAGAGGGCTTCGGCATAGAGTTGGGCCGAGGTGGCGGCAACGGTGACCGGCGACATCGCCCCGGCAATACAGAAGGGCGAGATGATGCAGGCCTGATTATGACGGGCATAGACCTTAAGGGCACCGAGCATGGTGGCATCCCAGACAAGGGGAGAGTTGGCGTTAATCAGGCTGGTGATTACGGTGTGCTCTCCAACAAAGTCCTCTCCAAAGAGAATCCTGGCCATCTCTATTGTGTCCTCGGCCCGTTCCGGGGCGGTCACCGAGCCCATGAAGGGTTTGTCGCTGAATCGCATATGGCTATAGACCATATCGAGATGGCGATTACTGACCGGCACATCAACCGGTTCACAGATGGTCCCCCCTGAGTGGTGGAGGTAGGGGGAGAGATAGGCGAGCTTGATGAAGTTCTGGAAATCCTCAAGGGTGGCATAGCGGCGGCCTTTATCAAGGTCGCGGACAAAGGGTGAGCCATAGGCCGGGACGAGGACGGTGTTTTTACCTCCGACGCGGACGCTTCGTTCGGGGTTGCGGGCAACCTGGGTAAACTCTGTCGGGGTGGTGGCCTGGATAATCTGTCGGCACATCCCCCGTGGAAAGCGTACTCGCTCCCCATCGATATCGGCTCCCGCCTGTTTGAGGAGGGCGAGGGATTCAGCATCCTCCCTGAATTCAACCCCTGTCTCCGCCAGTATGGTCTCGGCATTGGACTCTATCTGATCAAGCCCCTCGTGGTTGAGAACCTCATAGGGAGGGACATTGCGAATGATGTAGGGAGGGGAGTTGACAGGCTGGTTCTGACGACCAGACCGCCTGGCCGCTCTTCCCCCTGATCTTTTTGATCTTTGTTCAGTCATGCTTTTTCTCGATGGGCGTTGAGACTCACTAGAGTAACGATGATAGAGATTGCCGACCGTGCTCTCCAATCAGGATACGAAATGTAAAGCCATAATTACGACAGTTCCCGAGCTATCTTGTAGGATTAGGGGGAAAGAGAGTGTTAAAGGTGGTGATGGTTAGGATAGAGTTATAGGTATGGAGATCGACAGCAGGATCAGAGAGCGGGCCGAAGCGGTGAGCAGGGCGCTGTTGGCCGCCAACCGCAGAGTGGCGGTGGTCGAGTCATGTACGGGTGGCTGGGTTGCCGAGGCGCTGACTTCCATTGCTGGGAGTTCAGTATGGTTTGACTGTGCTCTTGTCACCTACAGTAATAGCTCAAAAAACGAACTTGCAGGTGTCCCGCTCAGTCTTATTGAGAGTGTCGGTGCTGTGAGTGAAGAGGTGGCGCTTGCGATGGCTGAAGGAGGATTGCAGGCAAGCGGTGCTGACATAGTGGCGAGCCTCACTGGTATTGCCGGCCCCGAAGGTGGCTCAAGAGAAAAACCGGTGGGATGTGTCTGCTTCGCCTGGGCCGGGCGTGAGGGGTTGAGGGAGACCCGGCTTGAACATTTTGCCGGCGATCGACGCGCCGTCCGGGGGCAAGCGGTCTGTTTGTCTCTTGATGGGATCTTAAGTGCTCTTGGCCGATAGCCGGAGAATGAAATTGTGGGGCTTGAGGGTAAAGGATGCTAGAGGGGTGACCTCGGTTGTGAAATAATCCGTCTGTTGTCGCCGGATGACCTGGATCGACACAAATTGCCAAAACACTAAATCAGTTGGGAAGGAGCAGATCAAAAATGGATGAGAATAAACGTAAAGCACTGGATGCAGCACTGGGGCAGATAGAGCGGCAATTTGGCAAGGGATCGGTGATGCGTCTTGGTGATGCCAGTTATGACCAGGATGTCACTACAATTTCAACCGGTTCTCTCGGTCTTGATATCGCCCTTGGAATAGGGGGTCTGCCAAAAGGGCGGGTGGTCGAGATCTATGGTCCTGAGTCCTCAGGTAAAACCACATTGATGCTCTCCGCCGTTGCCGAGGCCCAAAAAGCAGGGGGGACAGCCGCATTTGTGGATGCAGAACATGCGCTTGATCCAGCCTATGCTGAGCGGCTTGGGGTTAACCTCAAGGAGCTGCTGATCTCCCAGCCCGATACCGGGGAGCAGGCGCTTGAGATCGTCGATATGCTGGTCCGCTCGGCAGCGGTCGATATCGTCGTTATTGATTCTGTAGCAGCACTCACCCCAAAAGCCGAGATCGAAGGTGAGATGGGTGCTTCTCACGTCGGCCTCCAGGCCCGCCTGATGTCGCAGGCGTTGCGAAAGCTAACCTCAAACATAAAAAGATCAAAGACATTGGTGGTCTTTATCAACCAGATTAGGATGAAGATCGGGGTGATGTTCGGAAGCCCTGAGACGACGACAGGGGGTAATGCACTCAAGTTCTACTCATCCGTCCGTCTTGATATTCGCCGCATCGGCGCGATCAAGAAAGGCGAAGAGATTCTGGGGAATCAGACACGGGTAAAAGTGGTGAAAAACAAGGTGGCACCGCCATTTAAAAAGGCTGAATTTGATATTTTCTACAACCAGGGCATCTCCAAAGAGGGAGAGCTGATTGACTTGGGTGTTGAACACAATATTGTGGATAAATCGGGTGCCTGGTATAGCTACAATAAAGATCGGATTGGCCAGGGGAGAGATAATGTACGCCAGTTTTTGAGCGATAATCCTGAGATCGCCGATGAGATCGAAGCGGCAATCCGGGAAGCGGAAGGTGTTCCTCTACAGGCGAGTCTGGTCGAGGAAGGCTGATTTGACCTGATCGCCGGGGAGGCCCATGGGGAGTGATCAGCAAGTTCAGGTCCATGAAACAGCACTTCGATGGCTGGCTCGAAGAGAGTATGCTGAAAATGAACTGATCAGGAAGCTGAGCCAGCGACTTGGAGATGAGATTGAGGACCCTCACCTGATAAAGGACGTTGTCGAAACGTTAAAGGCTGAAGGACTCCTCAGTGATCAGCGATATGCGGCATCACTCGCCCGGGTGCGTGCCGACCAGGGCAAGGGACCGCTCATTTTGCGAGCTGAAATGCGTCAGTCAGGGGTTGAACCGGGTTTGATCGAAGCCGCCCTAGATGCTATTGATTGGTTTAAAGTAGCAGTAGGGGTCTACCACAAGAGGTACCAGGCTTCCCGAATTGAATCCTATAAAGAGTGGGCAAAGCGGGCGGCTTTTCTCCAGCGACGCGGATTTACTTCTGAGCAGGTTCGAAGCGCTGTAGGAGAGTTTGAATCAGTGACGTAGAAAAACATGAAAACAAATGAAATTAGAAGCCGGTTTTTAGACTATTTTGCAGCGCGAGGTCATGAGATTGTCCCGAGCAGTTCGCTGGTGCCCGGTAATGATCTCACCTTGCTATTTACCAATGCGGGCATGGTTCAGTTCAAGGATGTCTTTCTCGGTGATGAAGTCAGGGCGAGCCTGCGGGCAACCACCTCTCAGCGGTGTGTCCGTGCGGGCGGCAAGCATAATGATCTTGAGAATGTGGGCTATACCGCTCGCCACCACACCTTTTTCGAGATGCTGGGCAACTTCAGCTTTGGAGATTACTTTAAGCGCGATGCCATCCATTTCGCCTGGGAGCTGTTGACCAATGAGTTTGGGCTCTCCCCGGATCGCCTCTGGATAACGGTCTATCAGGAGGATGATGAGGCGGCAGAGATCTGGCTTAACGATATAGGGGTGTCCGAAGACCGTTTTAGCCGTATTGACGGTGAGGACAACTTCTGGTCAATGGGTGAGACCGGTCCCTGTGGCCCGTGTAGTGAGGTCTTCTTTGACCACGGTGCTGATGTACCAGGCGGTCCGCCCGGAACCCCTGAAGAGGAAGGGGATCGCTATGTTGAGATCTGGAACCTGGTCTTTATGCAGTTCAATCGCGATGCTGAAGGTGCTCTCAATCCACTGCCAAAGCCCTCGGTCGATACCGGTATGGGGTTGGAACGTATGGCGGCAGTTCTCCAGGGGGTCCACTCCAACTATGAGACCGATCTCTTTGAGGCGCTGATTGAGAGTGCGGCAGAGGTGATCGGTGTTGTCAATCAAGGGCAGAAGTCGCTTCAGGTGATTGCCGATCATATTCGTTCGGCCTCCTTTCTGATCATCGATGGGGTGATTCCCTCGAATGAGGGTCGTGGCTATGTCCTACGCCGCATTATTCGTCGCGCTATTCGCCACGGCTACCAGTTGGGTGCGACCACCCCCTTTTTTCATCAACTGGTTGGTGTATTGGCCCAACAGATGGGAGAGGCCTATCCTGAACTGGTTGAGCAAAAGGGTGAAATTGAAAAAGTCCTGGAGAGGGAAGGGGTTCGTTTTGCCGAGACCCTGGAACAGGGGCTTCGGATCCTTGATCAGGAGATGGGGGCGCTCGATGGGGGGGTGATTCCAGGCGCGGTGGCGTTCAAGCTCTATGATACCTATGGGTTCCCGGTTGATCTGACAGCAGATGTGGCCCGGGAGAGAGGATTCCAGCTTGATCATGCCGGTTTTGATCAGGCGATGGCAGGACAACGAGAGCGTGCACGCGCCGCCAGCCAGTTCTCTGCGGTTGAAAAAGAGAGGATTGATGTTGGGGTAGAGACTCCTTTTTGCGGATATGACTCAACAGAACTCAAGGCAGAGGTCATTGCCCTTACCCAGCAAGGTCAACGGATTGATCAGCTCGATAATGATCAACAAGCTGTAGTGGTTCTCGACCAGACCCCTTTCTATGCAGAAAGCGGTGGTCAGGTTGCCGATGGCGGGACGATCGGGTTCGATGGGGTTGAATTTGTTGTCAGCGATGTCCAGAAACTCCCGAACGAAGTCATTGGCCATTATGGAAAAATTACCGCTGGAGCCCTCCATGTTGGAAGCCAGGTTGAGGCACGGGTTGATCCGATAGCGAGGAGGGCCACCGCCAGCAACCACTCTGCCACTCATCTCCTCCATTCTGCGCTACGCCGGGTGCTGGGCGACCATGTGCAACAGAAAGGCTCCCTGGTGGAGGCCTGTCGATTACGTTTTGATTTCTCTCACCCAGAGCCGGTAGAGGTTGGAGAGCTTGCAGGCATTCAGGAGCTGGTCAACAAAGAAATTCGCCACAATGCCCGGATTACGACAGCGGTCATGGATCTTGAGAAGGCCCGGGAGTCAGGAGCCGCCGCTCTTTTCGGAGAGAAGTACGGTGAACAGGTAAGGGTTGTCGAGATGAGTGATTTCTCTATCGAGCTTTGTGGGGGTACACACGCCTCCCGGACTGGAGATATTGGGTTTTTTCAAATCATCTCTGAGGGCGGGATTGCTGCAGGGGTAAGACGAATAGAGGCAGTCACCGGAGACGAAGCCCTCAACTGGGTGGCCGAAGAGGCCAGCCTGCTGGATAAGATAAGTGGGGTGCTCAAGACGCCCCGGAGTAATCTGGTGGCCAAGGCGAGTCAACTGCAGGAGCGTGCTCGCCAGCTGGAGAAAGAGGTTCAGTCGTTACAGACACGACTGGCGACCGGGGCGGCGGGGGGTGACCAGGACCCAATACGACAGATCAGTGGGGTCGGGCTTCTGGTGGTGCGTCAGGATGGTGCCGACATCAAGGTATTGAGATCTATGGTTGATCAGCTCAAGCAGAGGGTGGGCAGTGGAATTGTTCTCCTTGTTTCAGCCGATAAAGAGGCTGGAAAAATACACCTGATTTCAGGTGTCACCGAAGAGGTGATGGGTCGGATCCCGGCAGGGGATGTAGTCAACCATATTGCCTCCCAGATTGGCGGAAAGGGCGGGGGCCGGCCTCAGATGGCACAAGGAGGCGGGAGCGACTTCAGCCGTCTTGATAGTGCGATAGCGAGCCTTGACCAGTGGATTACGGATCAGGTTAACTAAACACTCTTTGGATCGGGCACTTGGTTCCCAGTGGCATAATGAGCCGTAATCAGGTTTAATCCGCGGCCCTGAAACCATTTTAATCACTTATACCAGTCTTTTTTGTTATGGCACTGATTGTTGAAAAATACGGCGGCACCTCGGTTGGCAGCGTTGAAAGAATCAATGCTGTAGCGGACAAGGTCGTCCACTCCAGAAATAATGGAGACGAGATGGTTGTCGTGGTCTCTGCTATGAGTGGCGAAACCAACCGATTGCTGGGGTTGGCAGGTGATATCAACCCGGAAGCAGACTCCCGCGAGGTCGATGTGCTGGTCTCAACCGGGGAACAGGTGACCATTGCACTCCTTTCGATGGCGCTCCATCGGCGTGGTCTTGATGCGCGATCCTATACCGGGGGGCAGGTTCATATACGGACAGATAATACCCATGGCAGGGCAAGGATTGTTGAGATCGATGATGCCAGGGTTCGCCGTGACCTCAGTAAAGGGCGAGTTGTTGTCATCGCCGGTTTTCAGGGTGTTGATGAAGAGGGAAATATAACCACCCTTGGTCGCGGAGGTTCGGATACCACTGCAGTCGCTATGGCGGCCGCTCTGGGGGCCGATGAGTGTCGAATCTACACCGATGTTGATGGGGTCTACACGGCTGATCCCCGGATTGTTCCTGATGCCCGCCGTATGGAACAGATTACCTTTGAGGAGATGCTTGAGCTGTCGAGTCTGGGTGCCAAAGTGCTTCAAATCCGATCAGTCGAGTTTGCCGGAAAATACAAGGTACCCCTTCGTGTACTCTCTTCATTTGAAGAGGGGCCTGGAACATTGATCACCTATGAGGAGAGCAAAATGGAACAACCCATGATTTCAGGAATCGCCCACAATGCGGATGAAGCAAAGATTACGGTGCGTGATATACCTGATCGACCAGGGATCGCTTCAAAACTGCTGGGGCCGATAGCAGACGCACATATCAATGTAGACATGATTATTCAGAATGTAGGCACTGATGGAAATACCGACATGACATTTACTGTCCCAAGATCTGATCTGGTTGCCAGTATGGAGCTTTTGCAGGAACTGGCTGTGGAGCTCGGTGCAAAAGAGGTTGTCGGGGATGAAGGGATGGCAAAGATCTCTGTCGTCGGAGTGGGTATGCGATCACACTCAGGGGTGGCCTCTAAGATGTTTGCTGCCCTTGCCGGTGAAGGTATCAATATCCAACTCATCTCGACCTCTGAAATCAAGATCTCGGTAGTGGTTGAAGAGAAGTATATGGAATTGGCGATTCGAACTCTTCACAAGGCTTTCAACCTCTCTGAGGCGGCTGCCGAACAGTGATGGCTGGACTGCTGAAATTGGCGTTACACTACAACGTTGTCTGGTGTTCTATATTTGAGATTATTGAACAATGACTGTTTTGATTAGAGAGGTTAATTGTCCATGTTGATTCTTACTCGCCGGGTGGGTGAAACACTGAATATTGGTGATGAGGTTAAAGTAACCGTCCTTGGGGTTAAGGGGAACCAGGTTCGGATTGGGATCGATGCCCCCAAGAGTGTCGCTGTCCACAGGGAAGAGATCTACAGTCGAATCAAAGAAGATGAAGATGATGCAGAAAAAACAAGAAGTGATGGGGATTAATCAGCAAATCAACTTTACCGGAGCATAATCTGTCGCTA
>Ga0208132_1001392_pt1 | contig 10251 bp, 10 predicted proteins | sample ETNtaG_16_FD_185785 | JGI IMG/M metagenome (GOLD analysis project Ga0208132, IMG submission 185785) | Marine microbial and viral communities from oxygen minimum zone, Eastern Pacific Ocean - ETNP201406SV199 (SPAdes) (version 2) | ecosystem: Environmental > Aquatic > Marine > Oceanic ... | reverse complement strand
AGTTAACTAAGCGCGAAAAAATATCAAGATTCTCACTCTTCCAGCTCGTGTATGGTGGCAGAGGGAAGGAGATTATTGACTGGGACATCTTCAACGATCAGCGGAGAGAGGTGATGGACTATATAATAGAGGAAGCCAGGGTGAGTAACGGCATGAACATTGTCACAGCCGATAATTATGCCGACGGCATTTATCTGCTGCAAGACGTTGCCGAGCACGAACCGGAACGCGCTGCTGAGGTGGAAAGACTCCTCGCTATGCAGAGCGGCTGTCCGGCAGGGGACGGACTTGCGAACGTGGACAACCGGGGGGACGTGCACCTCTGTCCTTACTGGCAGAGCCGGACAATAGGCAATATTCGGGAGGAGAAGTTCAGCGACATCTGGTTTGACGAGGAAAACGAGTTCCTCACCAAAATGAGGGACAAAACGCGCTATATCAAGGACAAGTGCGGGAGGTGTAAGCTTAATCACCTTTGCATGGGATGCAGGGTCAGGGCAGAGGTAGCTTGTGGCGATCCCTTCGGGGAAGATCCTGCGTGCTACCTGACCGAGGAGGAAATTGCCGGGGTAAAGGTTGGGTTATATGATAAAGGCTTAGTTGCATGATAAAGGTTTGGTTACATGATAGAAGTTAGCAGATTGCTGGTGTCTGAGAAGCTTGAAAACAAGGACCTTCGCCACAGGCGCCGTGAAGGATCAGCCCCTGTTGTGGTATGGTGCACGACGAGAAAATGCAATCTAAACTGCATGCACTGCTATTCCGGCGGTAACGCAGCCACTGATGGTGAACTCTCGACCGATGAAGCAAAAAAAATAATTGATGAATTAGCAGAATGTGGCTCTCCATTCATGATACTCTCTGGTGGGGAGCCTTTTTTACGGGCGGATGTTTTCGAACTGGGGGGCTATGCCAGGGAGATAGGTTTGCCGGTCATAGTGTCCTCCAACGGCACTATAGTTACCCGGGAGATTGCGGCAAAGGCGGCAGATGCCGGCTTTGGATATGTTGGTATCAGCCTGGATGGCTTAGCGGAGACGAACAACTCCTTCAGGGGTAGTGGAGATGCTTACAACAATGCTCTTCAGGGAATGCGGAACCTCCGCGACGCCGGTATAAAGACGGGGCTGCGGTTTACTATAACACGGCTCAACTGCCATGAACTCCCGCAGATTATGGACCTTCTGGTTAAGGAAGGTTTTCACCGTCTTTGTGTTTACCATCTTGAGTATGCCGGCCGTGGGCGAGAACTCATGAATAATGACCTGTCGCCTGATGAACGGCGGAAAGCCGTGGAGAACCTGTTCAGAAAAACCGTAGAGATAAACCGCCACAACCACGATCTCGAGGTCCTCACAGTCGGAAATTACGCTGACGCCGCCTACATTTACATGAAGGTTTTGAAGGAAGGCCCACAAAAAGCCAGGGCAGCGTACGAACACTTTCTCCGTAATGGTGGTGAAGGCTGCGGGGAAAAGCTTGCCTATATAGACGAAAAGGGCAATGTGTTCGCCAGTCAGCACATGAAAACCGAGTTGGGGAACATCAGGGAGAGGACTCTTAAAGATATTTGGAGCAGTGATAACGAGTTCCTGTGGAAGCTCAGGCACAGGGAGAAGCTGCTCCACGGCAGGTGCGCAGAATGCAGGTTTCTGGAAATCTGTAGAGGCGGCTCAAGGGCCAGGGCCATCGCGGTTCACGATGACTTCGGCGCCCCTGATCCGAGCTGCTACTTAACCGAAGAAGAAATCCTTAAACCGGTGCATGAGGAGGCGCTGCATGATTAACTTCAGCCGGCTGCTCAAGGTAAGGGAGACAGCCCTTGATGTTGAAAAACACCACAACAAAAGGGCTGATGAGGTACCAAAACACCTTATCAGATACTCAAATGTCAAAGCCCCAATGGTGAGTTGGAATATTACTAGGAAGTGCAACTTCTCCTGCGATATATGCCACCTCGACTCTGCTCTTGAGGCAGATAGTGATGAGTTGACCACCCGGGAGGCTATAGAGTTTATTGACCAGATGGCGTCAATGAAGGTGCCTATGATTTCTGTCTACGGAGGAGAGCCATTAACCAGAGATGATTTTTTCACACTTGCAGGCCACGCCCATAAGAAGGGACTCAGGATTATTTTATCCAGTAATGCTGCCCTAATAACAGAGAAAACAGCCAATGAAATCGCGGAGTCTGGTATTTCCTATGTGGGAATTGATATGGACGGATTTTCTCAGATAGGCGATGCCATGGACGTTATTGCAGGGTTAGAAAAGGCTTTGCCTGTAATGGGATACCTCAAAGACGCAGGAGTGGGGTGTGGTGTGAGGATTACTATTGGAAGCTTTAACCTGTCTAAGATGCCGTCCATAATCAAGGCTATAGAAAACGCAGGACTCAAAAGATTTGCGGTTTGTCAGCACTTTGAAGGCAGAGACTGGAAGGCCGTGAAGGAAGAGAGGCGGGGAATCATTGACTTTCTAATTGATTATGCGATGGAGAATCCGGAGATGGAGGTTGTTACCGAACAATTATATGACGACGGCGTTTATCTGTTGCAACGTGTTGCAGAGCGTGAGCCGGAACTTGCTGCTGAGATGAAAAAACTTCTTGCCAGGCAGGGAGGATGTCCGGCAGGGGACAGGATTGTTAATGTGGACTACCGGGGCAATGTACACCTCTGTCCCTACTGGAAGAGTCGGACAATAGGCAATATTCGCGAGCAGAGGTTCGGCGACATATGTTTTGACGAGGAAAACGAGATCCTCGCTAAGATGAGTGATAAAACGCAGTATCTCAAAGGCAGGTGTGGGAGATGTAGGTATAATCACCTTTGCAGGGGATGCGGAGCCAGGGCAGAGGAAATGTGTGGCGATCCCTTCGGGGCGGATCCTGCGTGCTACCTGACTGAGGAGGAAATTACAGAGGCTGTTCCAATCACAAGCAATACAGAATCGGCACCAAGTCATTTACTGCTCGAGTTTATGAGAAATATTTAATACATTTCCAGCGGAAAGGCAGCTACAGAGTAGAAATAAAGATATACTCTCTATCCTGTGTTCCTTCAGTTGACGAGAAATAAACAATCCGAAAGAAGAGTTCACAATTAGTTCACACCCACCTTACGAAAAACCAACCAACTTTTTATTTTATGTAAAAAGATATTTTTTTACTTATAATATTACGTATGGAAAAAGACATCCCTTCAAAAAACACGTATATCAGACTGCTGGGTTATTTAAAACCGTACTGGTATAAGTCTATAATTATTCTCATACTCGCGGCACTCAGTACATATATAGCCGTTTTACCAATACAAATATTAGGCATTGCGGTGGATGAAATCAAGATAGCCGATAAATATTTGAAAAATATCCAAACAGACCGGGATGATGCAATTCTGCCGGACAAAACGCATGCTTACGAGCAAAAGAGTGCTATTCCGCTCTCAAAACCTTTATTAACAGCCTCTCAGTATGTCCATACCCACTGGTTTGAAGGTTATAACACTACCCTCGTTACGCTGCTCTTTCTTGCCGTGAGTTTTATTTTTATGAATGCCGTAAGCGGTAGTATTATGGTGGTTCACGGTTTCATTTCCTCCTCATTAGGTCAAAGGCTTACTTATGATCTGAGAAATCAACTTTATGGTCACATTCAGCGACTCCCACTTGCCTACTTTGAAAATAATAAAACCGGTACTATTATGAGCCGTCTCATGAATGACGTCAATTCACTCGAGCAGGCAATTGTTGGCCCAGTTATTACCTTTATTACCGACATGTTCAAATTTGGCTGGATAATCTATTTTTGCGTAAGGCTCGACTGGCAGCTTACCAGTATTGCACTGATAGTTTGCCCCTTTATCTCCCTTTGCACTTATAACTTTGGTAAAAGGATCAGAAGAGCCTTTCGCTCTTTGAGGGACAAGACAGCAGAACTTAATTCCCTGATTCAGGATAATATCTCAGGTATTAAGGTTATTGCGGGATTTGCAAAAGAAACTGAAGAATTGGAACGTTTTCAGAAGAGGAACTACGAAAACTTCAACCTGAACATCCGGATATTACGACTGGCTTCCACCTTAAGACCAGTTATCGACTTTATCACTGAAATTGGAGCGGTAGTCGTTATCTGCTTAGGCGGATATAAGGTTTTGCAGGGACAACTTTCCGTTGGTACCTTTGTGATATTCTTCCCTTATCTCCAGATGATGTACGGCCCTATTACAGGTTTAACCCGTTTTTACAACCAGGTACAACGCGCCATTGTTTCAACAGAACGAATCTTTGAGGTACTTGATACACCAAGCGATATAAAAGATAGCCCTGACGCCGTTGACTTACCACAAGTAAATGGAGTCGTGGAATTCAGGCATGTCAACTTCATGTATAATCAGGACACTGAAGTTCTTACCGATATCAACATAACTGCTCGACCTGGCCAGATGATTGCGATGGTTGGTCCCAGTGGTAGTGGTAAGACCACCCTCACAAAACTGATTCCCAGATTTTATGATCCCACAAAAGGGGATATCTATATTGACGGTCATGATATCAAACGTATCAAACTCCATTCCCTTCGTAAGCAAATGGCCATGGTGCTCCAGGATCCCTTTCTTTTCAATGACACCATAAAGGCAAACATTGCTTATGCCAGATCTGATGCGCCTGATAAAGAAATTAAAAGCGCCGCCATTGCTGCAAATGCGCATGATTTTATCGTAATGTTGCCGAATGGATATGACTCTATGATAGGAGAACGCGGTGTAAAACTTTCCGGAGGCCAGAAACAGCGCATTGCTATTGCCCGTGCCATCCTTGCCAATCCACGTATCCTCATCCTGGATGAAGCTACCTCATCTGTGGATACAGAGACGGAACAACTCATTCAGAAAGCCATCTACAGGCTTGTGGAAAACCGTACCACATTCGTTATCGCTCATCGGCTGTCAACCATATTACACGCGGATTCAATCGTGGTGCTCGATAAGGGGAGAATCGTTGAAACAGGGCTTCACCATGAACTTCTTGCAAATGGAGGACTGTATAAAAAACTATTTGAGATGCAGTTCAGTACTCAGGGAAAGACGAAACCGGAAATCTTTGAAGCAGAGATTGGTAAGGCAGAAGACGCTGATACACAAGATCAAATTATTGATTTGAATGATCCAACACAGCACACCAAGTGGTCATAGGGCCGTGGAAATAGATATCTCAACTAGACACAACGATGTTTACCATCGTTGATTTACATCCATCTCCTCCATCTCTTCCAGTGCCTTTATTGCCTCCCGCCGGACACCGTTGTCAACATCCTCCAGTGTATCAATTAAAGGCCCAACTGCACGGGAATCCTTTATCTTCCCCAGCGCCTCTGCTGCACTCCACCGGACAGTACTGTTATTATCCTTCAATGCAGCAATCAAGGATTCAACCGCGCGGACATCCTTTATCTCCCCCAGCGCTCCCGCTGCATCCCGCCGGACAGCGCCGTCAACATCATTCAGTTCAGCAATCAGGGGTTCAACCGCGCGGGCATCCTTTATCTTTCCCAGTGCCCTTGCCGCATCGTCCCGGGCGCCGCTGTCAACATCCTTCAATTCGGCAATCAATGGTTCAACTGCGCGGGTATCCTTTATCTCTCCCAGCGCCACTGCTGCCCTCTGCCGGACACTACTGTTATTGTCCTTCAGTGCGGCAATCAATGGTTCAACTGCAGGTGCGCCTATTTCCCCCAGTGCCCCTGCCGCATCATGCTGGACACTGATGTCATCATCCTTCAATTCAGCAATCAAGGGTCCAACTGCGCGGGCATCCTTTATCTCCCCCAGCGCCACTGCTGCACTCGACCGTACACTTCTGTCATTATCCTGCAATGCAGCAATCAGGGGTTCAACCGCACGGGTATCCTTTATCTCCCCCAGCTCCTCTGCCGCCAACACCCGGATACTATTGTCTTCATCCTTAAGCCATTGAATTAACGTGCCTACTTTATCCGTGTCCACTTCTTCATCCGTTTTGCCGCATCCAGCGAACGATATACAAGAAAGAATAAGAAGCGCAATCATCGCGGCCTTAACAAGGTTTAATGCAGCAAATTTGGTGTTGATACTCTTCATGAGGAAATTATTCAACCGTAATCGTCCCTATCATCCCCAGATCAACATGAGAATCACAGTAATAAGGAAACGTACCGGTAGAGTTAAAAGTATAGGTAAAGCTCTCCTTCGCTGTCCTTAGAGTGTCTGAGTTCCAGAGGCCATCAGGTACACCCTCTCTTCCGTCTGTCGTTTCAATTACTGTTCCACTTGCTACTTCGTGTTCCTTTGCGATCAAAACCCATTTCACACTATCTCCTTGCTTAATCGTTAATGAAGAGGGAACAAACTCATAATCACCCGTCATCTCAACAATGTGTGTTGTTGCCTCGGGCGATGATGTAGTTGAGGAATCACTGTTCGTTTGATCAGCAATACCACATCCATAAAAAGAGAATATTATTGATAAAACAACTATATTTAATACAATCATAACTTTTTTCATCGTATTCCTCCTCAATTTAGTATCAAAATTTCAGAAATCATTACAATAAAATTCCTGAAAAGATGCCCTCCTGCTTGTCTATTGATTTATAAAGTCTACAATTCTTTTATTTTGATTTCAAGTGTTTTAATGTTGTGTAACTCTAGTCGGCTTATGACCTCCTTCCGTATACACAATGTCATATTGCTTTTATCTTATTTCCTTGCTGCCTTATGCTAAACCTGACTAATATATTGACATTTTCTATTTGCCTTGACAACAAGATTGAAAAGAGTTGATTATTGAGAAAAATATTTAATGTAGTCCTTAAGAATTTTGTTTTTTCTGCCTGCCTGGCTTTGAGTTACTTACGGGGTGTGGTTTTAGAGGCCAGCTAGTCCTAAAATAAGCGAGGTTTTCGGTAAAATTGATTGATTTACTTAAAAAAAGTAGTTTAAAAAATGTTTAGTAAAGATGTAATAAAATAAAGTTAAAAAGCACTTGATATTAGAGCATGTATTCATATAGTGCTTGCAAGAAGGTGGTGGGGGGAGGATTATTCAGTCTGCTTTGACATTCCATTTCGTAATGATAGATTCCCCCCATTGTTCTTCGTTTTTTCACGCTTTTTTCTGTTCTAAATAACTTTAGGAACACTATAAAGTTTAATCTCTTTATAATATTTTCCATAGACATAATGTCCTTCATTTTCTTGAATTGCAATATGAATTGACAGATTGTCAAAGGGAAAATATAAAGAAGCGATAATCAAATTGTCTCCTCACAAAATATATTTACGTATGTCTATTAAATGAATAGCCTTAGGTTATTGTGGCTGTTTTCCTTTTAAACGGTACATATTTTGCGCATACATATCAAATCTCGTCCTTAAATAGAGTGGCGTATTTTAAACAATAGAGTTTTTTATTAATTTAAAATAGCTGTTAAAACGTAATGTTTTTTAGCTATATTCTAGATTTTATAGCACATTTATAAAAATATTTTTTCGTGTGCTTAGCACAAATTGCAGTGACCTGAATTGAGCTATTTTATATTATAATTTTACTGTCGCTGCAGTCTTAAAGCAATCTCCGGTTGACATCTTGAGTTTCTCATCATCTAACTGTTATATGAGAACTTCACGTAGGTTAAGCAGCATGAAGATTGCGGCTAAATGCCAGGCATACGACTTTCAGGTGGGCACGAGTTGTTCGATTTAGGAGTGACTTAACTTTTCTAACGCTCATATTAATCGTTAAGCTTTAGATATGACTGATAAAATAGATGAAAGATATTTAAAGGCGGTAAGAGAGAAAGCGACAATTTTTAAAGGGCCTTACAAGCCTGACTCACTTCTTGAGCATCCAAAAACGGTTACAAGGAGAGGCCTTTTCTGGTCAGCCTGGTTAATTTTCTGGGGGATGGTTTCTATGTGGGCCTTCGCTACTGTTCGTTTTTTAGTCCCCAGAGTCTCCTATGAGCCTTCAAGTATATTCAAAGCAGGCAGTCCTGAAGACTATCCTATGGGTTCTGTAACACTCATAAGTTCGCGCAAGGTATGGATTGTCAGAGAAAAAGAAGGTATTTACGCACTAATAGCGGTATGTACGCATTTGTCGTGTCAACCTAGATGGCTTGAGAATGAACAAATATTTAAATGCGCTTGTCACGGAGGACAATTCTATAAAAATGGAGTAAATTTTTCGGGTCCTCCGCCCAGGCCTTTGGATCGTGCTCATGTCTCAATGAGTGAGGACGGTCGCTTGGTTGTAGATAAAGACCAAAAAGTTGGCATTGATTTTATTTTACAGGTCTGACATAAATAATGGAATAGCATATAGTCATGTTATTCCTTTTGTTTGTTTTGATGGACGAAGCTAAGATAGCAATTTAATCGATATGAGGCGAAAACAGGGCTATTATGGAAAGAGAGAATAAAGAAGAAGATAAGAAAGTAGATGTAAAAGAAACGCAGGTCTGGAAGGCTATATTCGGAGACCTCTTGTTTGGTGAATTCAAGCCTTTGTCTCCATTCAACAGCATCATGCGCGGAATTGCGAAGATCATGCAGTTGCACCCATATAATATGAGTGTGGGTGGGAGGAAGATAATAACTTATACATTTTGCCTTGGTGGTTTAAGTGTCTTTTTCTTCGCATTACTTGCATGTACCGGTGCGTTTTTAATGATTTATTACAACCCGGATGTGAATGCGGCTTATGCAAATATCGAGGACATGAGATTCATTGTACCGTTTGGTGTTCTTATAAGAAACATGCACAGGTGGACTGCCCATTTAATGGTATTGTTTGTTGGCCTCCACATGCTGCGTGTATTCTTAACAGCGGCATATAAACCCCCAAGGGAATTGAACTGGATTGTAGGGGTAGTTCTTTTAATATTGACTATGCTTGCAAGTTTCACAGGTTATTTGCTTCCATGGGATCAGCTGGCCTACTGGGGAGTTACCATAGGAACCAGTATGGGAGAAAATGCACCTCTATTAGGGGCAAAGGGGCCATTTGCAGTACTAGCTCCCGGGAAAGATCTGAATTCTGTTCTGTTGGGAGGAACGTCGGTTGGGCAGCCTACTTTATTAAGGTTTTATCTTTTGCATGCAATAGCAATACCTCTTGGAATAGCAGGGTTAATGGGATTTCATTTCTGGCGCATAAGAAGGGCTGGAGGGGTCTCAGGGCCGCTGTAGCGGAAAATCTGTAGGGGTTTCAAGATTTTGAGCCCCTACTCGTCACGTTTGGATTAGGATTTTACAGGGAAAATAGGATGGCTGAATTAGAAGAAGAATCAAAGGAAAAGGGCGAAGTTATAGTTCGCATGTCAAAGAGGGAATGGGAATACGTCAAAGATATTGACGTAAGTGCTGATTATAAAGAAGGGTTTGAAACGTTAACTCCGAAACAGCAGGATTATACTGTTAAACATCTACGTGATTCTGTTGGAATAGAATTTCTTGCCGGGCTTCTATTTACATTCATAATAATGGTGTGGGCTCTTTTTATGGATGCACCATTAAAAGAACTGGCAAATCCTGCTGACACACCCATTGATGAGAGGGCGCCATGGTACTTCATAGGGCTACAGGAACTGCTTATATTTTTCGACCCATGGTTAGCCGGTGTAATTCTTCCCAGCATTTTGCTTGTCGGCTTAATACTTGTTCCTTTTATTGACCCGAATAAGGAGAGTGGTATTGGCAGATATACCTTAAGAGATAGGCCGGTAGCAGTATCAGTTTTCGGTTTTGGTTTTGTGATGTGGTATGTACTTGTTATTATCGGACAGTTTTTCAGGGGACCGGCTAGAATGTTTTACTGGCCATGGGAAGATAAAACTGTTTTAAAGGAATTGCCTGTAGTAGAAATGGTAAATTTTCACATTGCAGGCGGCTTTGCGTTTTTTATCCTCTATTTTGGTGTATTTATGGTTGTACCGCAAATCATATTTAAAAATTTCTATAAATCTTTAGGGATCATAAGATACTACATTTTTATGAGTTTATTTGCGGTTATGATGTTAATCCCTATCAAGATTTTCCTTAGATATGTATTTGATGTTAAATATATTTTATCACTTCAAATTTTTAATACAGTTCTGAGCTTCTAAATATGGGTCCTTACGTTAAATTAACATGGCTGCTCGTATTATCTGTTCTGCTTTTAGGTGTTTCCGTGGTGTGGTTTTATAAAGAGTTTAACCCTGAGTGGAAAC
>Ga0208132_1001379_pt1 | contig 10320 bp, 9 predicted proteins | sample ETNtaG_16_FD_185785 | JGI IMG/M metagenome (GOLD analysis project Ga0208132, IMG submission 185785) | Marine microbial and viral communities from oxygen minimum zone, Eastern Pacific Ocean - ETNP201406SV199 (SPAdes) (version 2) | ecosystem: Environmental > Aquatic > Marine > Oceanic ... | reverse complement strand
TCAGCCAGCCGCCAAAGATGTCGCCGTTGGGATTGGCGTCGGCCGGCATGGCGACGGTACGGATCGAGGGTACACCGGTTGGCGGAGCACTCATGGCCGCGGCTGCCGCTGTTCACGGCCCAGGGTATAGAACTCGTCGTTGGGTCGCATGCCGGTGAAGTTGGCCATGCGGTTGGACAGGGCAAAAAAGGCGGCAATGGCGGCGATGTCCCAGATATCCTCGTCGTCGAAGCCATGCGGGCGTAAGGCGTCGTAATCGGCATCTGCCAGCGCAGCTGAATCGCACGCCACCTTGTGGGCGAACGCCAGCATGGCCCTCTGTCGTGGGCTGATGTCAGCCTTGCGATAATTTATGGCCACCTGGTCAGCCACCAGTGGATCCCTGGCATAGACCCGCAGTATGGCACCATGCGCCACCACACAGTACTGACAGTCGTTGGCGCCTGACGTTGACACTACGATCATCTCACGTTCTGCCTTGGACAAACCGCTCTCGCGCAACATCAGCGCATCATGATAATCAAAAAAGGCCCGGCACTCGTCAGGCCGGTGGGCCAGCGCTAAAAACACATTGGGCACAAAGCCCGCTTTTTCCTGTACCGCCAGCACCCGCTCACGCAGATCCTGTGGCAGGTCTTCCAAGGCTGGCACCGGATACCGGCTGATCGGTTTGTCATTCAATATCGTAACTCCTTGTAGGTGGGCGACATGTCATTACTGACGACACCGCTGTCCGCTAGTTGCTGATTCTACCGCTGCAAACGGCAGCGATACTTGAACCGGCACCGTTGGTGCTGCCGGGTTCGAGTCTTGTTAATTGCCCAACGAATCCATTAACTGCGTCGATTGCAACGCTTCGCGAAGTTCCCGACGCGGCTCCTGCCAGCGGAAACGTATGGAATTACGGACAATCGCTTCATCCAGCACTTTCAACTCGTCGACGATCGGCGACCAGTAAACTAGTGCTTCGGGGCTCACCGTGAAGGCATTTTCCGATTCGCCCGCCTCGCTGAACACCGCTCCGGCGAGTCGCACTTTCACTCTTGTCAGCGCGGCATCGAATTGCTCACCCGCCTCTGGCGGCTGTCCGGTCCGGGCCAGGAGTGGGTCAATTGCAAGCTGCAGCACGCGGCGCACGCGGCCCGTTTCAGGAACTTCGCGATAGAGCAGGCCGCCGGCGAAAACAGCCAGGTCTGACACGCAAGCAGCCCAGATCTGCCATTTGGCAATATTGATCGATACCAGAAACTGCTCGTTCTCGAACAGCTCCGGAAAGCGGGTACCGGCACGGGTCTTGATGTAACCGTACAGTGAGGTCTGGGCCACCAGGCTGGCACGCGTGTCGATGAAATCGGCAAGCGCGTCAGGATCGGTGATAGGCCCGATCTTTTTGTGCCGGCGACGCAGATAATCCCGCGCCTTTTGCAACAGGTCGGCTGCACTCACGCGATCCCTCCCTGCCACAATAGGGTCCAGGCAATATTCGCAACAAACCATATCGGTTTGTCTTGTCGCAACGTTATGTTACATTTTGTAACAATCATGAGCCTAATAGTGTAAAACAGCGATGGAGCGAACCTTTTTGCTCTTTGGCCTGTCGCTGCTGGTCCTGGCCTTCCCCGTTACCGGATGGTGGCTGCGGGCAACGCTACCCTGGTACCTGCCCTTTCTCATCTGGCTGGTGATTATCCTGCTGATTCCCTGGGCGCACCGCAGGATCGACAACTGATGATCCTGTCGGCACCGGGGCTATTTCTCAGCAGCTTGTTGTACCTATCGTTACTGTTCCTGGTTGCCTACGCTACCGAAAAGCACTGGCTGCCGGCCTGGTTGCCTCGGCACCCGGCCATTTATGTGCTGTCGCTGGGCGTCTACGCCACCACCTGGAGTTTTTACGGCAGCGCGGGTTACGCCGATTCTAACGGTTTCATGTTCCTGACCGTTTATCTGGGATTGACCCTGGCCTTTATTCTCAGCCCGGTACTGCTCAGCCCGATCCTGCGCCTGGTGCGTGAATACCAGCTGACATCACTGGCTGACCTGTTTGCGTTCCGTTTTCGCAGCCAGACCGCCGGCGTGCTGGTTACCCTTTTCATGCTGGCCGGGACACTGCCATATATCTCGCTGCAAATCCGGGCGGTGACTGAGTCCGCCAGCGTGCTGACACAGCAATTCGCGCCGCAATATCTGTCCTTGAGTTTTTGCGTACTCATAGTACTGTTCGGCGTGCTCTTTGGCGCGCGTCATATCTCTCCGCGGGAGAAGCACCAGGGGCTGGTGGTTGCGATCGCCTTTGAGTCGCTGGTAAAACTGCTCGCCCTGATCCTGGTGGCAGTTGTTGCCATCACCGGTATCTTCGGCGGGATTGGCGGCCTTGGTGAATGGCTGGATAGCCACCCTGAAGCGCTTGAAGCGATGTACACCCCGGCCCGGGAAGGCCCCTGGGTCAGCGTACTGATCCTGTCATTTGCTGCTGCGTTTTTGCTGCCGCGGCAGTTCCATATGCTCTTCACCGAGAACATCTCCCCGGGGACTCTGTCACGTGCAGCCTGGGGCTTTCCACTTTTTCTGCTGGTGCTGAACCTCGCTATTCCAATCGTGCTGTGGGCAGCGATCAAGCAGAATCTGGGTACCGTGCCGGATTACCACGTGCTGGGAATTGCACGGCATACCGGATCTGCTGCACTGACTATCTTTGTCTTTCTCGGCGGGGTTTCTGCAGCCAGCGCCATGATTATCGTCAGTACCCTGGCACTGGCCGGCATGACCGTGAACCATCTGATCCTTCCAGCCACTGGCACACTCGATACATCGGTCAACCTCTACCGTTGGCTACTGTGGGGACGGCGGACTATTATCGCGGTACTTGTCTTTGCCGGTTACGGCTTCTTTCTCGCTTTCGAACGCAGCAGCCAACTGGTACAACTGGGCCTGATTTCTTTCGTTGCGGTTGCACAGTTCCTGCCTGGCATTATCGGCACCCTGTTCTGGCCGGGTGCCAACCGCAATGGCTTTATCGCGGGGCTGGTCGGGGGAGGACTGACCTGGTTTATCGTGCTCATCCTGCCGCTGCTGGCCGGTGCTGGACCAGGTGAAGGACCTGCCCAGGCTGCGCTGTGGGAGATAGCAGGCCAGAACAAGTGGACCTTCTCTACGCTGGTTTCACTGTCCATCAACGGCACGCTGTTTGTATTGCTGTCGGTTCTAACGGGCCAGGATGCTGCCGAACGTGAGGCTGCCGCGCTGTGCGCCCAGCAGATCCTCACACCGTATCGCAGCCGGATGCGGCTCACTTCGTCGCGTGAGTTCGCCCCGGCCCTGGCCCCCGCTCTGGGCACCCAAACCGCAGAGCACGAGGTACAGCGCGCCCGGCACGACCTGCAGATGGCAGAAGAAGAAACCAACACCCAGGCGCTGGCACGATTGCGCGAGCGCATCGAGCGCAACCTGTCGGGACTGCTGGGCCCACACTTTGCTCGCGACGTGGTTGAAACCCGCCTGCCGATTGACCGTGATCACAAACTACCCGTTGCCGAAAGGATGCGCTTCATGGAAGAACGCCTGGAGGCCTCGCGTAGCCATCTGCGAGGACTGGCGGCCCAACTGGACACCATGCGCCGCTACCACCGACAGGTGCTGGAGGATCTGCCAGTGGGCGTTTGTTCGATCGCCTCTACCGGCAGCATCACCACCTGGAACGGCGTCATGAGCACGCTGTCCGGAGTAGACAAATCGAAGGCGCTGGACTCCCAGGTTGATCAATTACCTGTACCTTGGGGTGAGTTACTGAAACAGTTTCTCGACAGTGACCAGCGGGAGATACACAAGAAACTTGTTCATCTTGAGGGCCGGCCGCGCTGGTTCGGACTGCTCAAGGCCACGCCCGGCAATGCAGCAACAACTAACGATACTGGCAGCTCGGCGGCCGAACCCCTAGGCACCAGCATACTGTTACAGGATCTTACTAATGTTCACCTGTTGGAGGATCAATTGGCGCACAACGAGCGGCTGGCGTCGATCGGCCGTTTTGCCTCGGGTGTTGCCCATGAGATCGGTAACCCTGTCACCGGAATTGCCTGCCTTGCACAGAATCTCAAAGAAGAAATCCGTGACAGCGAGATGCGCGAAGAAGTGCAGGGCATTTTGCAGCAGACCGAGCGCATCAACAACATCGTTCAGACCCTGGTTAACTTCAGCCGCCGCGGTGATGCTGACAAACTGGAGAAACACCGGTTCGACCTCAGGGGTTGCCTGGAGGAGGCGACCGAGCTGGTGCGACTGTCCCAGCCAAACAAGAATATCGATGTCTTGATCGACTGCGACCCCCAGTTGAATATTGAAGGTGACCGGCAACGCCTGTGCCAGGTTTTCGTAAACATCCTCACCAATTCGTATGACGCCAGCCCGGCCGGCAGTAGCGTGCGAGTTCTGGCGAGCAAATCCGCGGAACTGATCCAGGTCAGCCTGCGCGACCATGGCCACGGTATGCCCGACGAACTCAGTGCCCGGATATTCGAACCCTTTGTCACCACCAAACAGCCTGGGGATGGCACCGGCCTCGGCATGGCGTTGACCTACGGCATCGTACGTGATCACGGTGGTGAAATCGAAGTCGACAGCGCGCCGGGAGTCGGCACTGAAGTGCGGGTAGTCCTGCAAGGCGCACCCTAGAATCTACCGTCGGGAATCATGGGCAGAATACTGATCATCGAAGACGAGGCCGTGATTCGCCAGGCACTGGCCAAGTTGCTGGCCCGACACGGATACGATGTCGCCGAAGCCGACTCGATAACACAGAGCAAGGGTCAGTACGAACTGGATTCGTTCAATCTGATTATTGCCGACCTGCGGCTACCCGGCGGGCTTGGCACCGAGATTATCGATCAGTGTGGGGGCGTACCGGTACTGATTATGACCAGTTACGCAAGCATCAGTTCGGCGGTGGAGTCGATCAAGGCCGGGGCGGCCGATTACATCGCCAAGCCCTTCAATCACGACGAGATGATCATTGTGGCCGACCGATTGATTCGGCAGGACCGGATCAATCGACAGAACCAGGCTCTTCGCAAGGACATCCAGCGGGGTTACCCAGTGTCAGGAATGGTCGGAGACTGTCCGGCCATGCACCAGGTTTTCACACACATTGCCAAGGTGGCCCCTACCGATTCGACGGTGCTGATCTTTGGAGAATCAGGCACTGGCAAGGAACTGGTAGCACGCGCCATCCACGAACAAAGCAACCGCAGTGATGCACCGCTGGTAACTATGAACTGCGCTGCGATTCCCGACACGCTACTGGAATCCGAACTTTTCGGCTACGAGAAAGGCGCCTTCACCGGCGCTGACAAAACAACCGCAGGGCTGATCGAGAGCGCCGACGGTGGCACGTTGTTTCTGGACGAGGTCGCTGAACTTTCGGCCGCAGCTCAGGCCGGAATGCTACGAGTAATCCAGGAAGGAGAGTTACGGCGCCTGGGCTCGCACAAGGTCAAGCGAGTGGACGTCCGAGTACTGGCCGCCACCCACCGCAACCTGGGAAAACGGGTCAGCGACGAGCGCTTCCGCGAGGACTTACTCTACCGCCTGCGGGTGGTCGAGATACGCCTACCACCCCTGCGCGAGCGCACGGAGGACCTGCCAGCACTCACCAACCACCTGCTTGAGAAACTCTGTCGGAGCCTGAACCGGCCGCTGTGTAGGCTACCCGAGTCGACCCGTGAGCTGATCGCACGCTATGACTGGCCGGGCAATGTCCGCGAACTGGAGAACGCGCTGGAGCGGGCGATCATTCTGTGTGACCAGGAGGTCATCCTGCCGGAACTGTTGAACCTGGAGCGGGCGCCAGTGGGCGGGCAAGCGCAAGCGGCCACTAGCGCGTTCTCCGGTTCGCTGGACGACTACTTTGTGGACTTCGTGTGCAGCAACGAGAATTCCCTGACCGAGACCGAGCTCGCCCGCCAACTGGGCATCAGTCGCAAAACGTTGTGGGAACGCCGGCAGAAGTTCGGCATTCCCCGGGGCCGGATAGCCGATAGCCGCTGACCTGCCTGACGGCACTGCGCCGTGCGGCTGCCTGCCCGCCGGTGTTTCCAATCTACCCACCCAGAGTGTTACCTTTGGTAACACATGCTCCGCCGTTTTGTCGGTGGTCACCTCGAGAGCCCCGACAAACCCAAATTTCCCCCTGTTAGCACTACTGGCACGGAAATTGCTAATACGGAAGGTAATGGGCCGCCCAAGGATGGGTGTCTCGCTTTAGCCAATAACTGCAGTTTGCCAAGGGTGGCACCACCGCGTGATGCCCGGGGCAATGGAGGGTAACTATGACTGACGTGGATCAATCGACACGTGAAGCGCACTGGGCCAAGACTAAAGGGCTGATGATCACAACCCTGATTATCTGGTTCATCTTCTCGTACCTTGTTCACTGGTTTGCTGACAGCCTGAACAACGCTTCTTTCCTTGGTTTTCCGCTGGGCTTCTACATGGCTGCCCAGGGCTCCCTGATCATTTTCGTAGTGCTGATCTTCTGGTTCGCCAGGCGCCAGCACGCGATTGACGTGGAGCACGGCGTGGCCGAAGACGAAGACAAACTCAGCGCCCGTTCGAACTAGGGAGAAAATAATATGGCAATTATCAAAGGTGATTTTATAGACAATCTGCCCAAGGTCTACGGGCTATACACGGGCGGTTTTGTCGTTTTCATCCTGCTGATGGCGATCCTGGAGCAGGCCGGGCTGGGAGCCGACACCATCGGCATCCTGTTCGTGGCCTTCACCGTGGTGATCTATGCAACCATCGGCTGGCTCTCGCGAACCATGCAGGTGGACGCCTACTACGTAGCGGGCCGCCAGGTGCCAGCGGTATTTAACGGCATGGCGACCGCAGCGGACTGGATGTCCGGCGCATCATTTGTCGCGATGGCAGGGGGCATCTACTTCGGCGGTCACGGCTACATTGCTTTCGTAGTCGGTTGGACCGGCGGCTATGTGCTGGTGGCCTCACTGATGGCACCATACCTGCGTAAGTTTGGCTGCTACACGGTGCCGGATTTCATCGGTACCCGCTATGGCGGCAACCTGGCGCGCTTTTTGGCTGTGTGCGTGTTAACGCTGGCCTCGTTCACGTACGTGACAGCGCAAATTAACGCCACCGGCACCATCGCCTCGCGGGCGCTGCAGATTCCCTTCGAGGTCGGCGTCTGGTTCGGCCTGCTGGGTATTTTGCTGTGCTCAATGCTGGGCGGCATGCGCGCGGTAACCTGGACCCAGGTGGCCCAGTACATCGTGCTGATCATCGCCTATGTCGTACCCGTGATCTGGATGTCCAACAAGCAAGGTTTTGGGATAATTCCTCAGTTGGTATACGGCGAGGCCGTCATGCGACTGGGCGAACTCGAAACCTTACATGGGGTGGGCATCAAGCCGACCGAGGCCTTCGCTGGACTGAAGGCGCTGACGGTACCGCACTATGAAGCCGGTACCTCCTTTGCCGCGAAGTGGAAGTTCGTTACTTTGGTGTTCTGCATGATGGCCGGTACGGCGTCTCTGCCGCACATCCTGATGCGCTACTTCACGACACCGAGTGTCAAGGCGGCTCGCCAGTCGGTCGCATGGTCGCTGCTCTTCATCTTCCTGCTGTATTTCACCGCGCCGGCGCTGGCGACCTTTACCAAACTGCAGGTGCTTGATCCCAATCTGGCAACCGGCATCATTGGCAAGGCCATCGCCGAAGTCAATGCGCTGGAATGGATACAGAAGTGGAGCAATGTCGGCTTCGTTGCGATCTCCGATAGTAACGGTGATGGTCTCCTGCAGATCAACGAGTTCTTCATGCGTGGGGATATCGTGGTGCTGGCAACGCCGGAAATTGCCGGCCTGCCGTATGTGATCTCAGGCCTGGTTGCTGCCGGTGGTATGGCGGCTGCGATGTCCACGGCCGATGGTCTGCTGCTGGCGATCGCCAATGCGCTTTCGCATGATCTGTACTACAAGATCATCGATCCTAAGGCTGATACCAAACACCGCCTGATCGTGGCCCGCGTGCTGCTGATCGTCATCGGTGCGGCTGCCGCCTTTGTCGCCAGTATGAAACTCACCACCATCCTTGGCGCGGTGGCCTGGGCTTTCGACTTTGCTATGTCGGGCCTGTTCTTCCCATTGGTGCTTGGAGTCTGGTGGAAACGGGCTAACCGCCAGGGTGCGATTGCCGGTATGTTCTTCGGCTTGCTCGCCGGAACCTGGTATCTGTATATGGTCAAATGGGGCGGCATGGAGCCGTGGCTCTACATCGATCACCTGCGCTTTGGCGTCATTGGTTGTGTGGTGAGCCTGGTCGCCATGGTTGGGGTTAGCCTGGCAACAGCCGAACCCGATGAGGAAACCCAGAAGATGGTGGACGAAGTCCGGATTCCGAAGGGTAAATCGGTGCTGGCTTCGACGCACTGACCTTGTTCCCTTAAACTGTGTGCCGGGGCGAAGCCTGTCTTCGTCCCGGCATTTTTTTGCATTAAACCGAAGGGGTAATGATGGTCGAAGCATTTCCCATCTGGGTGCTGGTCGTAGACTACATTATGGGGGTCATTATGTGGACCCTGATCGGCCGCTTCGGCATGTCGCTGTTTCTGCGTGAAGATACGGCCTTTTTCTTCGCCCGTTTCTTTATCCGCGCTACCAACCCGCTACTGCATCTTTTTAATCCGATTACGCCAAAGTTTGTGGTCCGTCCTCTCATCCCGCTCTATATCGCCTGGTTTTTCTTCATGATCCGCTTCTACCTGATGCCCTGGCTGCTGGGCTATACGGTGATGGGCATGCTGTCTTTCCCACTGGAAAGCGAATTCGCCAGTGGCCTGAATCACTTCATCGGCAAACTGATCAACTGACTGCCCGGGCCTAGACATTGGTCTGCACGGCGGATCTAGATCTGGTTTACCCAAAGCACTATAAAATGTGCCGGTGACTGATAACAGGGTTTAGCAGGAAAACCTGTACCCCGATGGCTGAGTCGTTTCCCAAACACGCGCAAATCGTTGTCATTGGAGGCGGTGTTATTGGCACTGCAGTCGCGTTTCGCCTTGCAGAACTGGGCTCGCAGAATGTCGTGGTACTTGAGCGTGGCCAACTTGGCTGCGGCACCAGCTGGCATGCTGCAGGAAATATTCCGTTGCTGGACCAAATTCCCGAAATAGTAAAGCTCAACCGCCTGGCTGCCGATTTGTACGAAAGCTTTGAGCAAGAACAACCGATTGGCTGGCAGCGCTGTGGCCGGGTAATGCTTGCTCGCACTGTGTCTCGAATGGCCGAATTCAGATTATTGGTTGACTCGGCCAATAGCGCGGACGTTGAAGCCTGTTTAATGTCTCCGCAGGAAGCACAGGAAAAACTACCCCAGTTTCGAACGGATGATCTGGTGGGGGCCTTATGGAGCCCGGGTGATGGCCGGATTAATCCGACAGACCTGATAAATGCCTATGCGCGCAAAGCGCGGTCCCGGGGCGTTCAGTTCTTCGAGCACACTGAGGTGAAAAGTGTGGTTGTGACCGACAACGCAGTTACCGGAGTTGCGACCAGTCATGGAGTTACTGGCTGTGAGTATGTTGTCAACTGTGCTGGCCTATGGTCTCGGCCGCTAGGGCTGCAAAATAAGATTGGTATCCCCGTTTACCCGGTAGAACACTTCTATGCGTTGACCGAGCCGATCGATGGCATCACCCCGGATATGCCGACTTTTAGAGATCCTGATGCATTGATTTACGGGCGCGAAGAAGTCGGCGGGCTGTTAATTGGTTGTTTTGACCTCAATGCAAAGCCGGTGTCACCTGAGACATTGCCAGATAACTTTTCGTTTGGCCTTCTCAATGAAGACTGGGAGCAGTTTGGACCCTACCTGGAGCGTGGCATGCACCTTGTGCCAGCGCTGGCCAATACAGGTATCAAGACTTTGATAAACGGACCGGAAAGTTTTACCCCTGATGGATTTCCGATCTTAGATCAGGCGACAGAGGTGCGAGGCTATTTTGTCCTTAGCGGTTTAAATTCCGCCGGGATACTGCGTTCTGCCAGCCTGGCACTGGCGTTAGCCCAATGGCTTGTGCATGGTGATGCTGGCATCGACCTCAGCCGTTTCTCCCTTAATCGTTTTCGCCCGGAACATAATGATGAAGCCTGGCTGAGAGAACGGGTGCGACACGCCCCCAGTGGCCATTTCGCGACACCGAGTGGATGACTCTGGATAAGCAAGCCATTTATTGATGAAAAATAATGCTGGGCCGGGAAAAGACCCTGATCTTCGGCTGCTGAATTACGAATGCAGCCTAGG
>Ga0208132_1001374_pt1 | contig 10342 bp, 9 predicted proteins | sample ETNtaG_16_FD_185785 | JGI IMG/M metagenome (GOLD analysis project Ga0208132, IMG submission 185785) | Marine microbial and viral communities from oxygen minimum zone, Eastern Pacific Ocean - ETNP201406SV199 (SPAdes) (version 2) | ecosystem: Environmental > Aquatic > Marine > Oceanic ... | reverse complement strand
AAGACTGCCGGAAGGGTTATTCCAGCAGCCGGATGTGTGAAGTGGGGCTGAATCGTCATAGCGGCATTACGTACCAGTCTATCTTTTCACTCCTCGACGCCGCATCACGCTGAAGAAGTCCCGGAGGGCCACCGTCTGTCGAGTACGATCACCACGCAGGCTTCATGCAGGAAATTTGATGTCAAACCTCAGGACAATGAAACGAAACCTACGGTATACCCAGGAAATACTCTTCAGCCTGGCCAGCTATCAACCGTGCGGATAGCAAACAGTAAAATAGCAACACCAGATAGTTATAGTCCGGCTGCAATTGTTCCAAACACTCCAGTTTGAAAAATAGTATAAACCTGCCCCTGGATGTGATAAATCTAATTAAATTGGTCAGGCCTTTTATTTATTTGATATATTTTTCAGGAAGAATTAAACTGGACATTCACTTCCCTGAGGAGCAATACCAATTTCAAAACTAGCATAAAACTTGAGGCAAGATGTGGTAAATTAAAAAATATTGGTCAGGCCATCAATTATTTAAGCCAAAGTGTTTTTTTTCTTGACATGCCATTCCTTTTACATATAATGAGTTTCGAAAGCTGTGTTTACTGCATGAAGTTCATTTTATACTGACAGTCATACAGCTTTGAGGAGATTCAAGAATCAGTTGATTATCTCCACTATCCTCTTGGGGTTTTTAGAAATAGTTCTAAAGAGCCCACACAGCATTGTAAAAATTAAAAATTTTACAAGAGAAGTTCCAGAGGGGAAAATATTTGACACCTTATTCTGTCTATAGGATATCGTGTCTCTACGTAAATTTGCTAATAGACCGGGAGGGGAATTGTGAGTATCTTAGTTTTGAAAAAACAAGAGTTACAGGTTCCCGGTCATTTGGAAATCAGCAAACAGTTGGTAAATATTAAGCAATTTTGCTTTTTTCATTAAACAATAACGGAGTTTATTATGAAAATTATTAGGAATAGTTTTTATGTTCTTGTAGCACTACTTATGATTGGTTGCACCCAGTATGTCATCAAACAAAGTGAGGGAATTCTTACTTCTTCAAATGGGGACACGTTTGAAGGAGTGCTCAAGGATGGCAAACCATTGAGTGGTTCCTTATACGACAAACAAGGGTTTGAAAAAGAAGTCAGTGATTTTGATACAACTGATATTAAGGAAGGTGAGGGAACTTTCACTTTTGAAAATGGGGAAACGTTCGAAGGAGTAATGAAAGATGGAAAGCCTTGGGATGGAGCACTCTATGACAAAGGTGGGTTCGAGAAAAAAATCTTTTCCAAAGGTGTTTAAAAGAGCAACGGTAATATGTCTGTCGGGGGACTATTCATCTATACATGAGTCAATGCCTCTGCCACTTCTTCACAGTACAAGAGGGAGGGACTCAATTAGAATTGCTGATCACTAATTCAACTAAAGAGAGACAACATGCTTCAAGTGAGAATTCACGGTAGAGGTGGGCAAGGTGTGGTTTCGGCGGCGGAAATGCTATCGGTGTCTGCCTTCCTTGAAGGCAAACACGCGCAAGCGGTTCCAAGCTTCGGTTCTGAACGCATGGGTGCGCCCGTGGTCGCCTTCTGCCGTATTGACGACAAAGAGATACGGTTGAGGGAACCAGTGCTTGAGCCCAATGCGCTCATCGTGCAAGACCCAACTCTTTTCCAGGCCATAGATGTTTTCAACGGCCTGCCGGATGACGGTTACCTGCTCATCAACACGGGCCGAGACATCGCCGAGTTAGGCATCGAAAAAGCTGTGGCACGGCTCCCTGAAGGGCATGTTTGTGCCGTTCCCGCCACAGAAATTGCAATGAAATACGTCAAGCGCCCCCTCCCCAATGCTGTGCTCCTGGGAGCGTTATCGGCCATCACGGGTGTCATCAAGATTGAATCAGTGGAGGAGGCCATTAAATCCAAGTTTCCTGGAAAAATCGGAGAGGCCAACATCGCAGCAGCTCGGGCGGCCTATGAATCCACGTCAACCAAATCCTGACTGAGAGAGGAATCATATGTTGAAACAAATTGAAGGATCACATGGAGTAGCCGAGGCGGTTGGCCTTTGCCGTCCTGAAGTCATCTGCGCCTATCCCATTACACCACAGACCCACATTGTTGAGGATTTGGGGGCACTGGTAAAAGGGGGGAAAATTACCGATTGTGAGTTCATAAACGTGGAGTCTGAATTTGCCGCTCTCTCCGTAGGGATTGGATCCTCTGCAGCTGGTGCGCGTACCTATACTGCCACTGCCAGTCAGGGCCTTCTCTATATGGCAGAGGCCGTTTATAACACTTCGGGACTAGGTTTACCGATTGTCATGACGGTGGGCAACCGTGCAATTGGCTCTCCGATCAATATCTGGAATGACCAGTCAGATTCGATGTCCATGCGGGATGCCGGATGGATTCAGCTGTTTGCAGAGACGAATCAACAAGCGATTGATGTGCATATCCAGGCTTTTAAAATTGCTGAAACTTTAAGCATGCCGGTCATGGTATGTGTAGACGGTTTTATACTGACCCATGCCTACGAGCGAATGGATGTGCCCGACCAGGAACAGGTGGATCGTTTTCTGCCGCCTTTTGAACCGCGCCAGGTTCTTGACCCTTCAGATCCCATATCCATCGGCGCCATGGTAGGCCCTGAAGCCTTTACTGAAGTTCGCTATATGGAACATCACAAACAGTTAAAGGCTCTTGAAATTATTCCGGAGATCAACAACGAATTCAAAGAAATTTTTGGACGTGATTCTGGAGGACTGATTTCTACCTATCGTGCCGATGATGCAGACACCCTGATTGTCACACTGGGATCTGTCATTGGGACCATTTCAGAAGTAATCGACGAGATGCGTGACAAAGGCCAGAAGATTGGAGCAATGACGATCCGCTCTTTCCGACCATTTCCCCTGGATGAGATTCACGAAGTCTTAAAGAAAACCCAGAGGGTCGTGGTTTTTGAAAAGTGTCTGGCTGTCGGGCTGGGTGGCATCGTTGCCAATAATGTTCGCATGGCTCACCGAGGCTTGACCACACCGGTTTATACTGTCATCGGAGGGCTTGGTGGTCGTCCCATCACACGGAAATCATTGAACGAACTATTTGAGAAGGCCATGAACGATGATCTGGAAGAAACCACCTTCCTTGATCTCAAGCAGGATGTAGTGGATCATGAAATTGATCGTGCAGAGAAATTCAACCGTTCCGGAGCGATTGCAGAAAATGTTCTTCGTCAAATAGGTGTAGTAGACGTAGCTAAAACCAGCTGAGAGGAGTGATTAATGAAAGACCAACAAGTTAAATTTTACCAGACCGGCACCCTCACGGTAGGGAACCGGTTATTAGATTCGGAACTTCGTACAGTCCAGGCGACAATTGATCGTTCCAACTCCCTCGACTCAGGACACCGCGCCTGCCAGGGATGTGGAGAAGCTCTTGGTGCGCGTTACGCCATTGATGCTGCCATGCGCTCTACTAAGAATCAACTGATTGCTGCAAATGCCACCGGTTGCCTTGAGGTTTTCACCACACCCTATCCGGAATCGGCCTGGCGAATTCCCTGGATGCATTCACTTTTTGGCAATGCATCCGCAGTGGCAACCGGCATTGCCGCAGCCATGAAAGTAAAAGGAAAAAATGATGTGCGAGTCATCGCACAGGGTGGTGATGGCGGGACTACAGACATCGGCTTTGGTTGCCTTTCAGGAATGTTCGAACGTAATGATGATGTGCTGTATATCTGTTATGACAACCAGGGTTACATGAACACAGGCGTTCAACGTTCTTCCGCAACACCCGGAGGTGCACGAACTGCCACAACAATGCCAGTCGGTCCGGAGCCAGGTGCAGATTTCGATAAAGGCAAGAATGTGCCCTTGATAGCCATGGCCCATAATATACCTTACGTGGCCACCGCCAGCGTTGATCGTCTGCATGATCTGGAAGCCAAGGTTCAAAAGGCCATGAGCATCCGGGGTGCTCGTTACATACAAATTTTTGTTCCGTGCCCTCTGGGATGGGGCTCTAATCCTGCTAGCACTATACAAATAGCCCGCATGGCTGTTGAAAGCGGTTTGTTCCCACTCTTTGAAGCAGAGCACGGTGAAATCACAACCAGCACAAAAATACGCCATAAGGTCCAGGTGGAAGAATATCTGAAAGTCCAGCGTCGTTTTGCACATGTTTTGAAAAATCCCGATCAACTTCAAAAGATTCGAAACATAGCTGACAATAACATTAAAAAGTTCGGTTTAATGAGCTCTACGGGAGGTGAAGAATGAAAAATCGACCCTACGCCATTACCTTGGATGTTGGCAGCAGTCTGCTGAACAAAACAGGTTCCTGGCGCACTATGAAACCGGTCTATTTGGACCGACTCCCTCCCTGCAATAACGCCTGTTCGGCAGGAGAAAACATTCAGCAATGGCTATATCACGCTGAGGAAAATGGTTACGAACAGGCGTGGCGTGAGATCATGAAACACAACCCTTTTCCAGCTATTATGGGACGGGTTTGCTATCACCCCTGCGAACTGGCCTGTAACCGCGGAGATCTGGATCAGGCAGTCGGAATAAACTCGGTGGAGCGATTCCTAGGTGACCAGGCAATCAAATTCGACTGGAAGATCGAGCCAGGCAAGTCCTCTGGAAAAAAAGTAATGATCGTTGGGGCTGGCCCTGCTGGACTCTCATGTGCCTATCATCTGCGCCGACATGGGCATGAGGTAACCGTGTTCGAAGCCTCCCCCAAAGCAGGTGGCATGATACGCTATGGTATCCCCAAGTATCGTATGCCCCGTGAAAAGTTGAATGCAGAAATAAACCGTGTGCAGGAGATGGGGGTGATTATTGAGTTCAATTCACCGGTGGATGACATCCTTGCCAAGAAGAAACAAGGCGGGTTTGATGCTGTTTTTTTGGCAGTAGGAGCTCAAGTATCAAAAGTGGTTGATATTGAAAGTGATGGAGTAATACCTATACTCAGTGCTCTGGATGTTCTTAGAAATTCGGAAAATGATGAACCAACCGGACTAAATGGCAAGGTCGTGGTTTATGGAGGAGGGAATACTGCAATCGATGTAGCACGTACCGCGATTCGACTGGGAGCTCTGGATGTACACATTATTACTGTAGAAAATGGAGAGAAAATGCCTGCCCACGAAATGGAAGTCCGGGAGGCCCTGGAAGAGGGAATCCAAGTCATGAACTTACGCTCCATTCAACGCAGTGAAGGAAAAACACTGGTGCTGGAAAAAATGGTGGACACAGAAGGTGATTGGCCTCAAGCCTCCGGACAGTATGAAAACTTTTCGGCAGATGTTTTGGTGCAGGCACTCGGACAGAATGTCGATACCGATCCATTTGCAAAAATAGACGGTATGGTCACTAATGGAGGTGTGGTGCAGGTTGACTCCAGCATGATGACGGGTAAAGATGGAATTTTTGCTGGAGGAGATATGGTACCTTCCCTGCGTACCGCAACCGCTGCAATTGGCCATGGGAAAAAGGCGGCTTTGAATATCGACAGTTGGTTAAACCAAATAAAACATGAACCTGGTACAAAGCATGAGATAGTCAATCCATCCATGATGAATAACTGGTATTATAGTGATGCACCTCGCACCGTTAGGCCGATGTTGGATGTAGTGCGCCGTGTCTCAGGCTTTGCAGAAGTGGTGGGAGATCTTGATGAAAGCAACGCAGCCTATGAAGCCCGTCGCTGCATGTCCTGCGGCAACTGTTTCGAGTGTGATAACTGTTACGGCGTCTGTCCGGATAACGCTATAACCAAACTGGGCAGGGGGCTGCGTTTCGAATTTAAATATGATTACTGCAAGGGATGTGGAATGTGCGCCATGGAATGCCCCTGCGGTGCTATCCGAATGGAAACAGAGAGTATCTAAGGCTTCTGGAGACACATTGATACGCTATGATTCTGAGAGATAACCTAATGGTTGAGAAGTTATGAAGCCATCTTGCAGTTTTCCGGAAAAACCGGAAGCGGTTTATTATTTCGGCACATGCCTCGCGGATCTGCTTTTCGCAGATGCAGGCATGGCGGGGATCCGGTTACTTCAGCGCGAAGGGGTACGGGTTATTTATCCACGTGGCCAGAGTTGCTGCGGCCAGCCAGCCTTCAATTCCGGCTTTCAGGACGAAGCAAGAGAAGTCGCTGCGCAGCAAATTGTACAATTCCCGAAAAACTTGCCGATCGTGATTCCCTCCGGTTCCTGCGGCGCGATGATGACTCGTCATTACGAGGAACTATTCGAGGGACATCCTCTTCAAGAAAAAGCCCAGTCATTCTCTGCGAGAATATTTGAATTGAGTGAATTCCTGGTTAATGTGCTCAATGTAAAGCTGGAGGACCGCGGGGACCCAGTGAAGGTTACCTGGCACAGTTCCTGTCATGCGAAGCGTGAGTACGGACTCGGCGATGAAGCCAAGCAGTTGTTGTGCCAGTTGAAGAACGTGGAGCTGGTGGAACTGGAACGAGAGAACGAGTGCTGCGGTTTCGGCGGGACGTTTTCTGTCAAGTTCTCTGAAATCTCTGGGGTGATGGCGCAGGATAAGTCGGCGGACGTAATGCAGACCGGTGCTGATTTACTGTTGAGCACCGACTGCGGCTGTCTAATGAACATCAACGGAGCCCTGGAGAAACAGAAGTCCCAGGTGCAGTCACAGCATTTTGCCTCTTTTATCTGGAATCGGACCTATGTCGGCTAAAGCTAATCATTCCTCGCACAAGCTTTCAGAAAAAACCTTTCTCGAATCAAGCGGAAGCGCTTTGAAGAATCCGAAACTTCGGAGTAATTTCAAACGTGCGATGAACGGATTGATGGAGAAGCGTCGGGACATATTCCCGGACGCTTCAGAACTTGAGGAAACACGTGCCCGGGCAGGAGGCATCCGCCGCAAAACCCTCGCACATCTTCCGGAACTACTGGAAAAGCTCGAGGCCAACTGTGAAAGCAATGGCATCCGTGTACACTGGGCGGAGACGACTGAGCAGGCTAACCAGATCGTACTTGATCTCGCACGTTCCGCAAACGTCCAACTGGCGGTTAAGGGCAAATCAATGGTTTCAGAGGAGATGCATCTCAACGCTTTCCTCGAAAAACATGGCATAGAGGCTATCGAATCAGATCTTGGCGAGTACATCATCCAGGTCGTTAATGAGCTCCCCTCGCATATCATCATGCCGGCGATCCATAAGAACCTTGACGAGATCTCAGACCTCTTTCACGAGAAAGTGGACCCTAACCGGCCCTGTGAATCCGCCGAGGAAATGACCGCAACCGCACGCCTGATACTACGCCAGAAATTTCACGATGCCGACATGGGCATCTCGGGGGTCAATTTTGCGGTTGCCGATACAGGTACCCTTTGCCTCGTCGAGAACGAGGGCAACGGACGCTTCAGCACCACCCTCCCAAAAATACACGTCGCCGTGATGGGCATCGAAAAGGTAGTCGAGTCCCTCCAAGATCTTCCCCCGCTACTGAAGATGCTTACACGTTCCGCAACCGGACAGCCAATTACCACCTACTTCAATATGATCAGCGGTCCGAGACGCGAGGGGGAACTGGATGGACCCGAAGAGGTCCACTTGGTGCTGTTGGACCACGGTCGCAGCAAAATATACGAAGATGAACTATTGCGGGAAACCCTACTCTGCATCCGCTGTGGAGCCTGCATGAACCATTGTCCAGTCTACACGCGTATCGGCGGCCATGCCTACAATGCAGTCTACCCCGGGCCAATCGGCAAAATTTTCACGCCTCAGATAGAGGGCATCGAAAGAGTAGGTTACCTTGCCAATGCCTCCAGCCTGTGTGGTGCCTGCGTCGAGGTGTGTCCGGTCAAAATCCCGATCACGGACATTCTGCTCAGGCTTCGCCGGAACCATGTCCGAAAAAAAAATGATCGCCACTGGACGGATCTGAACGGTGGGAAAAGCCTCATGGAACTAATGACCTGGAAGGGTTGGAAACAAGTTTTAAGTCAACCGAACCTGTACCGTACCCAGGCTTCTCTGCTCAGCCGGATCGGGAACCTGTTGCCCGCACAGATACCGGTTCTCCGGGAATGGGCCCGCTCACGGAGCCTGCCCAGATTCTCTAAAAAACCGTTGCACAGGCTAGTTGAAGAGGCCGGGATCGATCATGAATGAAACCGCCTCCTCTCGCTCCCGGATCCTGGAAAGGCTACATGGAATCCATTCCCAGAGCCGTTTTGCCGATCACCCGGAAATAACTGAGACCCAATCCCCTTCATGGACGACAGAAGAAAAAATCTCCCGTCTAAAAAGCCGTATGGAGGCTGTTCATTCAGAAATACATCGCTGCAGTGAGCAGGAATTCGACACAGTTTTCCGGAAGGTGGTGGATGAAAAATCCATCGGCAGCCTGCTCTACGCAAAGAACACCCAACTAGGTAGCCGGATACACTCTTTGAAGCAGAGCAACCAGGAAAATATGCCGGAACTGGTGAACTACGACGTAAGTATCGAAACGATGAAGAAACGGATTTTCTCTTTCGATGCCTCAATCACAGAAACCCTGGGAGGCATCGCCGAAACTGGGAGCCTCATCCTCTGGCCATCTAGAGATGAACCGAGACTGATGTCCCTGATCCCTCCGATACACCTGGCCGTGCTCCAGGCGGAAACAATATACAACACCTTCTCTGAAGCCATCGATGAAGGAAAGTGGGATGAGAAAGGCATGCCTACGAATGCACTCCTGATTTCGGGCCCCTCCAAAACTGCAGATATCGAACAGACGCTTGTCTACGGCGTGCACGGGCCCAAGCAGCTCGTGGTTTTTATTATTCAATCCAACTGATTTTTTTTCAGCAGAAACCCCCAACTCAGGACAATGTAGTCTGCTACCTCAACACTAGGAATTATTGACATCCCTCATTTGAATGTGGATATGTGTAGCCAGATTAATTGATATTAGAAAATTAATTAATTATTTATCCTAGAATATTATAAAGTTATGTAATATATTGTGCATATGCAAAATTACTTGTTGACATATTTGTGCATATGCACTATGATAAGGGTATTAAATCACTGGAACGTATCTTGTGACCTTGATGAAGATCAACCCTTGTCCAAGAAAGGAAAATATGAATGACAAGACAGATTACGTAATAAATACCCAGAAAGCAGCCAATGATGGCATGGAGACATTCCTTAACTGGGGAAACGCAGCTATTGACAATACCTTTTCAATGTACGAGCAGGGTATTGCAACTCGGGATACAAACATTGCAGAGGCCAGGAAGCAATTCCAAGAATTGGAAAGTAGCCTGACTCAAAAGTGGGAAAATCAAAAGGAGCAGTTTAAATCGATGACTATCGAATTGAGCCAGGCTTACTGGCCTGAATCAAGGCAGTTGATGGAACAGGTAGAGAAGTTCTTTGAGGACAACATTAACGTAGTAGTTCAGAAGAATCGTAAAATGCTGGAAAGCAGCATTGATAGCAGTGTAAAAATTAATCTTAATGTTGAAAAAAAATGGGTTGCTCAATTACGTGAAAACTATGCACGTGGTTCTGAAAATTTGCGCAAGCAATTTGATATTCTAGAGCCCCGGGTTACTCCTAAAAAGGCAAAGCCTGAAGTGAAAGCAAAGAAGAAAAACCTTGAAGAAACTCCTGCCAAGATAATACAGGAGAAGACCGAAGCTGCTACGGTACCAAAGTATGCTGAAATAAAAGTAGTTGCAGATAAAGCTAAGACTGAAGTGAAAGCAAAGGAGAAAATTGCTGAAGAGACTCCTGCCAAAATAATACAGGAGAAGACTGAAGCTGCTACTGTACCAAAGTATGCTGAAACAAAAGTAGTTGCAGATAAAGCAAAGACTGAAGTGAAAGCAAAGGAGAAAATTGCTGAAGAGACTCCTGCCAAAATAATACTAGAGAAAACCAAAGCTGCTACGGTGACAAAGTATGCTGAAACAAAAGTAGTTGCAGATAAAGCAAAGACTGAAGTGAAAGCAAAAAAGAAAAACGCTGAAGAGACTCCTGCCGAGATAATACAGGAGAAGACTGAAGCTGCTACGGTACCAAAGTATGCTGAAACAAAAGTAGTTGCAGATAAAGCTAAGACTGAAGTGAAAGCAAAAAAGAAAAAAACTGAGGTTGTTAGCGAAGCCAAATCTGCTGTGAAAAAAACACCAGCTGCTGAAATCAGTCAGCCGGATCGGGATCTTGGTTCCCGCACAGATACCGGTACTCCGGCAACGGCCCAGAAGACGGAGCCTCTAACACTTCGTTCCAATCCTGACTTTTCGGGGAATAAATTGAGAAAGGAACTCCCATGA
>Ga0208132_1001365_pt1 | contig 10375 bp, 10 predicted proteins | sample ETNtaG_16_FD_185785 | JGI IMG/M metagenome (GOLD analysis project Ga0208132, IMG submission 185785) | Marine microbial and viral communities from oxygen minimum zone, Eastern Pacific Ocean - ETNP201406SV199 (SPAdes) (version 2) | ecosystem: Environmental > Aquatic > Marine > Oceanic ... | reverse complement strand
ACGTCAGGTTGAAAAGACTTAATAAAAATATAACAATATTTAACTATTTAATTCAATTGATAATTGAATTTAATTTTTACTCTAGTTTACTTTTATGTAAAATTGAAATTAAATAAGATTATAGAATATTAATGGAGGTAAAATGAAGAAAATATTTATAAAAATTGTTGTAGTTTCTTTTCTGGTTGCAGGCTTTAGCACAGCTTCTTTTGCTGCAAGTTGCCCTTCAATCACAGTAAGTGATATGAAAGGTGTGGCTGGAGGAAAATATCCACAACAATACGAACTATCAGAATTTGAAAAAGCTGCAGGTTGTAAGCTAAAATTTTCTGATAATCCATCAATTAAAAGCATTAATAAAACGATAGTTGGAAACAAAGGTTTGCCAGGTGTAACAAAACGTATCCCGAAAGAACCTCTAGTTGTTGTACCATATGATTCTGTTGGTTCTTATGGTGGAACTTTTAGAATGTTGTCAAATGCAACAGAGGCAGGTACATCTGATTTACTTTCAACTCGTCATGTAAATTTTGTAAGATATTTGGATGATTTGAATACAATTGTTCCAAATGTTGCCAAAGAATATTCGTGGAATGATGATTTTACGCAATTAACTTTTAGTCTAAGAAAAGGTCATAAGTGGTCTGATGGAGCACCCTTTACGGCTGATGATGTTAAGTTTTGGTATGATAATTTAATGATGGATAGTAAAATTAGAGAAAAACCATATGACTATCTTTTGGTTGCTGGTAAAAAAATGACAGTTGATGTTATTGATGCACAAACTGTTAGATTTAATCTACCAGCTCCTAAGCCTGGATTATTAGCAATGTTTGCTACATCTTATTGTCTTGGTTTTGCACCTAAACATCATCTAGGACAATTCCATCCAGATGTTAATCCTAATGCCGACAAGCTTGCTCAAGATGCTGGCTTTGAAAATGGTTATGCAGTTCTAACAGCTTACTACGGTAACTCTTGTTGGACTGATACGCCATCTCCACTACTTGCAACTCCTGATAAAGTAGCTAATCTTCCATCAGCAGTTCAACCTTCTTTGGAGTCTTTTGTTACAATTGAAGACACAACTGAAGGAAGAGTATATGCTGCTAACCCATATTTCTATATGGTAGATACAGCGGGTAATCAATTACCTTATATTGACTATCAAGATGAAAGATACATTAACGATAATGAGATGAGAATCCTTAAATTGGTTAATGGTGAAGCTGAGTATAAAGCTCAGTCTTTAAATCTTGAGTCCGTCCCGCAACTACTGGATGGAGCAGAAAAAGGTAATTACTCTGTAGATGTAGTACCTGGTATTACAGCAGGAGCATTTAGCTTTAACGTAACAGCAGAAGATCTTGAAAAGCGTAAAGTTTTTAATGATATACGTTTTCGTCAGGCAATGTCATTAGCTATCAATCGTGCTGAGATCAATGATGTGGTGTTCTACGGAATGGGTGAAGAACAACAGTATGTTGGCTTCAGTCCAGTACCAGACTTTGTTGAATCTAAATGGTTAAATTACATGATTAAATATGATCCAGCGAAAGCAAATTCTTTGCTTGATGCAGTAGGTATGGCAGACAGAGATGGTGACGGATTTAGAAAGCTCCCTAACGGAGACGCTCTAGCTCTTAATATTGGCTTTGCTACTCAAGGAATTGGTGTTGGTGAAGTTGAATTAGTTGCTCGTTCTTGGAATGAAGTTGGAATTAAGACTAACTTTAAAGAAGTTACTCCAGATGAGTATCGTTCTGCACAATCAGCAAACAAATTAGATGTTGCAGTGTGGATTAAAGGTCAGCCCCTTGCAATAGTTTTGGGAACTAACGAAATGTTTGTTCCTCCATACGAAAATTATTTTGGCCACAGAAACGCTATGTTATGGGCAGAATATATTGATAGTAATGGATCTTCAGGTGTTAAACCGCCAGCTTATGCAATGGAAATGATTGAGGATATTAATGTATTCCAATCATTGGTTGCAGGCACAGATGAATCAAACAAAAGAGGAGCTAATCTTGTTAAAAATTTAACTGGAAATCTTCTTTTCATTGGTACTGTGAAGGCGCCTTATCCTGTATTTCATAGAAATGCGTTGAAAAACTTTACAAAGTTTAAAACAGCATCTTATGAATACTACAGAACGTATCCATATAGACCACAACAGTGGTTTATATCTGAGTAGTAGATATTATACTTAAGTTTATGAAAAGCGGCAATTTCGGTTGCCGCTTTTCTTTTTTGTGGTTAACATCTTGAAATAATTACTACTCTTATTGAGACATGATAAATTTTATTCAGTTTATAACCACAAGAGCATTTCTTGCCATCATCACATTATTAGCTGTCAGTTTTATTGTTTTTGCTCTAATGGAATTAGTTCCAGCCAATTGTGCGGAACGTTACCTAGCTTTCAAAAACACCCAAGGATCGAACATTACTGTTGAAGATATTGAAGCTGAAGAAAGAAGATTGGGTCTTGATAGACCTTTTCTTGTTAGATGGGGCACATGGGTTTCTAATATAGTAATTAAAGGAGACTTTGGAGATAGCTGTATATTGCGTGTGAGAATTAATGATTTGATGAAAGATAAATTTTTTCTTTCCCTTGGTATTTGTCTTACATCTTTATTTTTTGCCTATCTCATAGCACTTCCTGTCGGAATAATTTCAGCCACAACAAAATTTCGATCACTAGACAATACTTTGAAGTTTATTAGTTATCTTGGTTTGGCCATGCCAAATTTTTTACTAGCCTTAATGATCATGCTATTCTCAGTCATTTATTTTGGTGACACCATGACGGGTTTATTCACTCCTGAATATGTTAATGCTCCCTGGTCCTTTGATAAATTTAAAAACTTTCTTAGCCGTGCATGGCTTCCAATTTTTATTCTAGGTTGGTCAGCAACAGCTTTTGCTCTGCAGACAGTACGAGCATTAATTTCTGATGAATATGAAAAACTTTATGTGGTAGCAGCTAAAGCTAGGGGAATTTCTGGAATGACTTTGTTATGGAAATATCCAGCTAAACATTCTTTAGGTCCAATCATTAATTCATTAGGTTTCGATTTGAATAGAATTTTCAATGAACTTCCAATCGTAGCATTAATTCTGATGTTGACAGAGTCGGGAGCTTTATTGGTGGAGTCATTAGCAAGAACTAATGATCAGCAACTAGCTGGAGCCATAATTATTTTATTAACAGGTACAATTATAATGCTTAATTTTTTAACAGATGTTCTTCTAGCTGTCATAGATCCTCGCATAAGAAAAGGAGTAATGGGTGGAAGCTAAAATTCAAAATATTCACAAAGACATTAAAGCAAAAGAAGCTTATTTTTCAGCTACACAATTTCAATTAATTTATGCACGTTTTCGTTCCAACCGGTCAGCGATGATTGCGGGATTATTTTTATTAATCATGGTTTTCTTAGGTGTTTTTGCAGATTTTATATCTCCTTATGATCCAACGATTGCAGGAAGAGATAAAGATTATGAACATGGAGCTCCTCAAATACCCTTATTTTGGGATGACAATGGTTTTTCTTTAAGACCTTTTTTATATACGCTTGAACGTTACCGTGGAAAAGACACTAATTTTCGATGGGTCTATAAATTAAATAAAGAGAAAGAGAAAAGAAGATATGTTTATCTTTTCCCTAAAGGATGGAAGCATAAAGCATTAGCATTTAATGTAAACTTACCTGGGAAAAAATTTGATTTTAAAATTCCAGGATTTACTTTTGAAAGACATCTTTTTGGTATTGACTCAGGCGGTATACACTTATTTGGAACGGATAAGGCAGGAAAAGATATTTTTTCAAGGACGCTTCATGCAATTTATATATCATTAGCAGTTGGGACTATAGGAGTCTTTATTGCGTTTGTTTTAGCCCTGATCATAGGAGGGATATCAGGCTACTTTGGGGGCTGGATTGATGGTGTGATGCAGATGATAACAGATACTGTGCGTGTAATACCCCCAATTCCATTATTTATGGTTTTAGCTTCATTTGCTCCTTCTGAATGGAGTTCAGAGACTCGTTTTTTCTTTATAGCTTCTATTTTGGGGTTAATTGGTTGGCCCACACTTGCAAGGAGAGTGAGAACGCATCTCTTATCGGAGAGGAGTCAGGAATATGTATTAGCGGCTAAATTATGCGGAGCCTCTCCGTCTCATATTATAAGTCGACACCTATTACCAAGTTTTACAAGTTATATAATAGTTGATCTAGTTATCTCCTTTCCCTACATGGTTTTATCTGAAACTGCTCTTAGTTTCATTGGACTAGGATTACGCGAACCAGTAAATTCTCTTGGTGTGTTGTTACAAAACGCAACTAGAGCCGATGTGTTACTCAACTATCAATGGTATTTTATTCCAGTAATATTTTTTATAGTTCTCGTTCTTTCTTTTGTTTTTGTTGGTGATGGCCTTCGTGATTCAGCTGATCCATATAAAGTTCTAAAAAAATGACAGACTTATTAAATATTCATAATCTGAAAGTAGAGTTTGATACAGACGAAGGAAGAATACTAGCTGTGGATAATGTCATTCTTAAATTACAAGAAGGTCAAATCTTAGGATTGGTAGGAGAGTCGGGTTCTGGAAAATCTGTGACGGCAAAATCAATTATGCAATTAAATGCCGACAATGCTGTTTATGGAGATAACAGCAAAATTGTACTTGAAGGACAAGACGTCCTAAAATTCAAAGAAAATCAGGATTTAAAAGTAATTAGAGGCGGTAAAGTATCTATGATATTTCAAGAGCCTATGGCTAGCTTTGCGCCTGCTATTACTATTGGCGAACAAATGGTTGAACTGTTGTTATTACATAAAAAAATTTCAAAAGAAAAAGCTAAGTCCATATCAATAGACATGCTGGATAGGGTGGGTATTGCAGATGCTGATAAAAGATTTAAGCAATATGCATTTGAGTTATCAGGAGGTATGCGTCAACGAGCAATGATTGCAATGGCATTATCAACTATGCCAAAACTCTTGCTTGCAGATGAGCCCACAACTGCACTCGATGTAACAATTCAAGCACAAGTGATCGACTTGATTAAAGATATTGTTGCTGAATATAAGATGGGAGTTATTTTTATTACCCATGATTTGAGCGTTATTGCACAGACTGTTGATTATGTTGCCGTGATGTATTTAGGTACTATTGTTGAGAGTGGACCAGTACGGGAAATTATCTCCAATCCAAAACACCCGTATACACAAGGTTTAATTGAAGCACTTCCAGATTTAAATAATTTAGACAAGCCATTAAAACCAATTCCAGGTGACATACCAAGTCCACTTGAAAGACCAACAGAATGTGTTTTTCACACTAGATGTAAATTATTTGAGTCAGGGGTTTGTGATAATGCCGTTCCCCCACTTTCTGAATATGAAAAAGAACATACTGTAGCATGTTTTAAGGTTAATAATAATGAATAGTGACCAAAATTTAATAGCAATTAAAAATATTTCGGTTGATTTTTCTTTTCAAGAAAATTTTTTATCAAAAAAGCAAAAAATTCGAGCAGTCAAAAATGTTTCATTAAACATTAAAAAAGGATCTTTTGTGGGATTAGTAGGTGAGTCGGGTTCGGGTAAAACTACTCTAGGTCGTGCAATACTTGCTGCCAATAAAATTAGTTCTGGAAAAGTGATATTTCATGATGATGATAAGGACTATGATTTAACAAATATTTCTAAACAAGAATTAAAAGAATATAGAAAAAAAGCGCAATTAATCTTTCAAGATCCTTATTCTGCTCTAAGTCCACGTATGACAGTTAGAGACATTATTGCTGAACCATTGGAAGTAATGAAAATTACAAACACAAGAGAAGAAACAGACAAACGTGTTAGAGAAATTGCTTCAAAATGTAGATTAAATCTTGAACATTTAAGGCGATTTCCTCATGCTTTTTCGGGCGGACAGCGTCAAAGAATATCAATTGCAAGAGCTCTTGTCAGCAATCCTAAATTTATTGTAGCTGATGAAAGTGTTGCGGCTTTAGATGTATCTATTCAAGCAGACATACTAAATTTATTAAAATCTTTAAGAAAAGAATTAAATTTAACTTATCTTTTTATAAGCCATGATTTGAGTGTTGTTGCTCATGTTTGTGATGTAGTTGCTGTAATGTATCTGGGTCATATAGTTGAGATGGCACCTTCAAGAGAACTATTTAAAAATCCTAGGCATTCATACACAAAAGCTTTGTTGTCCTCTATTCCTTCTATTGATCCAGAAAAACAATCTAATGCTATAGAACTAAAAGGAGAAATACCTAGTGCAATGAATCCACCATCTGGTTGTGTATTTAGAACAAGATGTCCCAATCCTACACATGATTGCAAAGAAGGAAATATAGAAATGGGTTTAATTGAAGTTAGTGCTGGACACTGGGTAGACCAATGCTGTGTTAATTGTGTCTAGTATAGATTTATTTTAAAAACAAACCGTGCGGAATAATTATATAATGAATAGCCAATACTATTCCAATTGATACACTTAGCCCAAAGATCATTTTAATAAAGTCTTTTCCTATAAGTGGGAAAACATATTTAAATTTATAATCTTTGTTCATTGTAGAAATTGCTAATTCTCTTCCACATAGCAGTCCAACAAATACCCAGGTTGTTGACATTGGTAGATCATTTAATTCCTTAAAGAAGTAAAGCACAGCAGCATATATGATATTAATTATAGTTGCTGATCGTGCATATCTAGTGCCAGTTTTATCTAAAACTACTTTTTGAATTTTTCCACCGTGAATTTTAAAAATATAAAATATTAGAATAGTAAAATAAATAATAACAATTAATAAATGAATATGACTAAGCTCTCTTGGAAGATAAACAGCTATATTTGCAACATCATGCATTAACCAAGTAGCCCATAAAAATCCTGAAGTTACCCAGACTGAATTTCGCCAAAAACTAATTTTCCATTGATCTGTAATCTCATCAAATTTTTCATTTATGAATTTTGAAATAGCAATCCAGCAAATATAAGCTAGAGTTGCTGCAAGACCATAACCTACAACACTTTTTATAAGCATTTTTTCAATAACCACAGTTGAAGCAAAAGCAGATAAAACTAAGAAAGTTGTTGATACAGGAATTCCAATTCTGGTTAATAAAAGCAGTATTCCCGGAGCTACCGCGTGGTACCATCTAATTTCCTGATAAGGAATTCTTGTTAATCTTCCATATGATATGTCGCCTCCATATTTCCACCATCCATATGTTATAGTAACAGCCATAGCTGCAGAGGCAGCTCCTGCAAGTGTATACCATTTAAACCACTTTTCTTTAGATGCTATAAACGTACCCAATGTTTGAATAGAGTCATTTGCAATTACAGACCATCCAGCAAGTCCAAAACCAACAATTGTATAGATTAAAGTAAGATTCATTTTTTTTTGTTTATTAATATATTTAAATTTTTATTACAATTTTAATTTGTAAGATATTCTGCTACCTGAGGTTTTATTAAATACAATAAATGTCCAGTTAACAATGATATTATTTGCTAATAAATAATTTATCAGACTTTCAATTTCAGGAAATGAAATTTCTTGATGAATTGATTGACCAAATTATTATTCTCGCTAAATCTAAAAAGAGTTTATTCTAGAAATCAATTATTAGATAACGTTTGGTCAGATAATATAAATGTTGAAAACCGGACTATAGGCGTACATATTATACGTTTATGAAAAGCAATAAATATAAATTGAACTAAAGAGTTAATTAGAAACGTTAGATCTACTGGTTATTCTTTAAACTAATATGGAACATTTAATCGATGAAATAGTATGGCTGCAAGACAAAGGTTGGCTTAGAGGTTTTGTCTTCGGATTAGTTCATACAATAATACCTCTTATAGGCTTTTATTCGGGTTGGAGCATTAATAGAATGTTAAAAATTCTATCCAATGGATATATAGCAGGAATCATCGGTGTAATAATTGCTCATGTAATAGCAGATTATATTGCTGCCACCTTAGATCAAAATTTAAGATCCGCAGCAATTGGAATAGTTCTTGGTGGTCTAGTTCCTCTAATTATTATTCCCTTCCTTGATAAATATGTTGTTAAAAGCAAACATCACATTGCAATTGGTGATCATGAAGATCTAAAAAAAGATTTAAAATCTAAACATAAATAATATGACTACAGTTTCTTTATCACTTAATGAAATTCGTGAATTAGCAAAAAAAACTTTGTTAACTAATGGATGTGATGATGAGACTGCCAGTATTTTAGCTGATTTAATAATGAAAGCTGAAAGGGATGGCTCTCTTTCACATGGCTTATTTAGATTACCAGCTTATGTGTCCGGACTTAAAAGTGGAAAAATTAATGGAAAAGCAAGACCCGAAGTTAAAAAAATTTCACCTAGCGTAATTAAAGTTTTAGGAAACAATTGTTTAGCTCCAATGGTGCTCAATAAAGGTTTGCCTGAATTAATTAAAGCAGCGAGCGAGAATGGAGTTGGTGTTTTAGCTATTACTAATTCACATCATATGGCTGCCATGTGGCCTGAAACTGAAGCTGTAGCAGAGGAGGGGTTAGTAGCATTTGCTTGTACTTCTTATAAACCTATGGTGGCTCCTGCTGGTGCTAAGAAGGCATTATTTGGAACTAATCCAATTTCTTTTGCTTGGCCAAGGCCTGGTAAAACACCAGTTGTTTATGATATGGCGACAGCTGCAATGGCAATGGGTGAAGTTCAAGTTGCAGCTAGAGAAGGGCACAAAGTTCCTTTAGGTACCGGATTAAATAATGATGGAAAAGAAACAACAGATCCAAATGAAATTGCAAAAGGAGGAGTTTTACTTCCATTTGGCGGTTATAAAGGGTCAGCGATTTCAATGATGGTAGAATTGCTTGCTGGAGCTTTAGTTGGTGAAAATTTTAGTTATGAAACAGGAGCAAAAGACAATAATGATGGTGGTCCACCAAGTGGAGGAGAATTTATTTTAGCTATTTCTCCAGAGAAAATTGCAGGTCACGATTGGTTAAAACATTCAGATGAATTTTTTGATAAAATGAAATCAATGGATGGTGTACGTCTTCCGGGTGAAAGACGTCATAAAAATAGATTAGATAAAGGGCCAAGAAAAATTAACGAAGATTTACTTAATAAAATTAAATCTTTAAGCTAGTTCTAGCTCTATAGGAGTATGATCGGAAGGTTTAGATTTACCTCTTGGCTGTTTATTGATCTGAACATTTCTAATATTTCTTAGGACTGGGCTAGAAACTAAAAAATGATCTATTCTCATACCATTATTTTTTTCCCAAGCATGATGCATGTAATTCCAAAATGTATATCCTTCTTTATTACCATTGATATGATAAAAAGCATCGTGAAAACCAAGATTAATTATTTCCCTTAATTTTTTTCTGATCTCCAATTTATATAAAGCATCATCTTCAAAACTTTTTGGATCGTAAACATCATCAGCATTTGGAATAATATTAAAATCGCCACCTAAAATAATATATTCATTAGTTTTAGATAATTTTTTTAATAAATTAATCAAACTATTTAACCAGTTAATTTTATAAGTATATTTATCTGTACCAACAGGGTTACCATTTGGAATATATATATTAATAAGTTGAATTTTTTTATTTTTAAAGAATATTTCACCGCTAATTATTCTTGATTGTTTCAATTTATCACCGATTAGATCGGTTTTAACATCTTGTATTTTTTCTTTAGATAAGATTGCTACACCATTGTAGTTTTTTTGTCCAAAAACATGACAATCATATTTTAATTTTTTACAATTATCATAGGGAAAATTTTTATTTTCAGTTTTAATTTCTTGGATCATTAAAATATTTGGTAAAAATCTTTTTAAATAATCTTCAATATTTTCTATTCTAGCTCTAACAGAATTTACATTCCAAGAGCTAATAATCATTAAAGTGAAAAAGAAACACCACATCCACAAGATGATTTACTTTGTGGATTTGAAATTTTAAATGAGTCACCTATTAATTCAGAAATATAATCGACTTCAGAACCCTTAAGCAATTTTGCGGAATTTTTGTCAATTATAATATTTTGAAATTTTAAATCATCTTCTTGTGCATTATTATCTATAGAGAAGACATATTGAAAGCCAGAACAACCACCACCTATGATTGCTATTCTAAAACAAGAACCTTTATCTTTATTTAATAATAGATGATTAATTTGTTTTATTGCTTTATCTGTAAATTTAATTTCTTTTATCATGTATGAACATTTATATTACTAATATAATATTAAATTATCTTTTTTAAAGTATGAATAATTTCTCAAAATTAGGTTTATTTAAAAGTAAGGGAAG
>Ga0208132_1001363_pt1 | contig 10389 bp, 8 predicted proteins | sample ETNtaG_16_FD_185785 | JGI IMG/M metagenome (GOLD analysis project Ga0208132, IMG submission 185785) | Marine microbial and viral communities from oxygen minimum zone, Eastern Pacific Ocean - ETNP201406SV199 (SPAdes) (version 2) | ecosystem: Environmental > Aquatic > Marine > Oceanic ... | reverse complement strand
AGCACAAGCGGTACGTAAAGAAAGCGAAGAAGAAATCAGTGAATGGGCGTCAGAACATAAACCCTGGCTGGATGCCATTACGGCAGCCTTTGATGATGCGATCGTGGTCGGCGATTCCACCCAGCCGGTTTATACCGGCAATCACATTTATGAAGCTCCCCAGCCCCGATCCTGGTTCAATTCCGCCACCGGATACGGCACGCTGGGTTATGGCCTGCCGGGTGCAATCGGCGCCAAGGTCGCCGCACCTGATCGCCCGGTGATCTGCATTACCGGTGATGGCGGTATTCTGTTCACCATTGGCGAACTGGCATCCGCAGTAGAAGCCAAAGCGGGTATCGCTATCCTGCTATGGAATAACCAGGGCTATAAAACCATCTCGGACAATATGGTCGCTGATCAGATCGCGCCTGTGGGCTGTATCGAATACACCCCGGATTTCCTGGCCATCGCCAGGGGGTTCGGCTGTGAAGCGGAGCATGTGGATACCCCGGAAGCCCTCACACAGGCATTGAAAACCGCGCACAAACGGGATATTCCCACGTTAATTGAGGTTCAGGGCTAAAACAGGCGTTGTTGCAAGGATCGAGCGTTTAGCTGAGAGTGCCCTTACCCATGATTCAGGTCAGGCGATAACCTCGAACTTGGGACGCCCAAGCTCAGTCATTTTGTTGAGAATGTTGGTGCCGATTTTGACCTCCGTTTTCTGGTTTTCAAAACGTCTCGCCTTCAGCTTTGGCCCGATGACGGTCTTCCAACGCCCCATTTGCGTTTCAATTCGGCTGCGCTGATTGTAGCCGCTGCTGAACTACCAAGCCAGGCGACCGTGGGCCTTAATCGCGGTAATATGTCGATCTCGAAGTGTCGGGCCATGCGTGGATTGGGGGCAGGGGATGCCGTTTTTCGGAGGCGGGATGATGACCTCTACCGTCTCGCCAAAACGCCCCTTGAGCAGATCGCGGGTCGGCGTACCGTCGTAAGCGCCGTCCGCCAGAAACCGCGAAACAGGGCCATTGACTTGACCCAGGAGCCCAGGCAAAGCCGTCGGGTCGCCGACGTCGTCCTTGGTCAGTTCCGTGCAGATGACCTCACCGGTCACAAGGTCTAGACCGAGGTGAAGCTTGCGCCAGGATCTGCGTTTGGTCTTTGTTTTATGCTTTTTCAGCAGCCACTCACCTTCGCCGAAGATCTTCAGCCCGGTACTGTCGACTACCAGATGGACTGGCTGATCTTTCTGAGTTTGGGGTTTTGCGGGCAGGTTCAGACCCTGACCACGGCGTGACAGGGTCGAAAAGCCCGGCACCAGAATATCCAACCCCATGAGCGTTGCGAGGCTACGCATCAGCCCTTGTGTCTGGCGCAGCGGCTGTTTGAAAACCATGCCCAATGTCAAGCATGTCGTGATCGCCAAATCCGAGTATGTCGGCTGACCACCCCATGATGTCCGACGCGGAGCGGTCCACTGGTTTAACGCCTCGGTGTCGATCCAAACTGTCAGGTCACCTCGTTTGCGTAGGCTCTCATTGTACTCATCCCAGTTTGTCACCCGATGCTGTTTCTTCTCAAACTTGTGCCGAATGCTGGCGTTGAACTTATGCGGCATCAGGGCGTCCGGACCGGTGATAAAATGCTCTGGTATCAGACCAACCCCGGTCCCTGCAACAACGCCCTTCGCCAGGCGGTTGCCGACTTCGAACAGAAATCCAGCGGCGCTAAAGATCTAGTTCATCAGCGAAATGGCAGGCGACAGAATGGTCGTCGTCGAGCTTGCGCCATTGAGGTATCTCCATCTTGCATCGATCTTGGGCGTAAGCACAGCGGGTATGGAAACGGCAACCGGACGGAGGCGTAATTGGGCTCGGGATTTCTCCCTCGAGCTTTATGGCCATGTGGTGATGGTCGAGATCGAGGGATGGGATTGCCGAAAGCAGGGCGGCAGTATAAGGATGGCGCTGTTTGGCGAACAGTTTCCGGGTCGGCGCCATTTCAACAAGCCGGCCAAGATACATCACCGCCACGACATCACAAACGTGGGCGACGACGCTGAGGTCATGGGAGATAAACAGGAACGTAAGACCGCGTTGCTGTTGCAGTGATTTCAGCAGGTTTAGGATATCGGCTTGAATCGAGACATCCAGGGCCGCGACACATTCATCGGCCACCATAAAACTGGGGTTGGCGACCAACGCGCGCGCGATCGAGATGCGCTGCCGCTGGCCTCCGGAGAAGGCATGGGGAAAGCGGCGCAAATGCTCGACGTCGAGGCGGCATTCGCTGGCAATCTCGCGAACCCGCTGGTTCGTTTCAACCTTACTGTTGGTGAGTTTCATAACTTCGAGCGGCTCGGCGATGATGTCCCGGACGGTCATCCGTGGGCTCAAAGCGGCATAAGGATCCTGGAATATCAACTGCGCCTGGCGACGGAACGCCAGCACATCCTGCTTGGCCAGAGTGTTGATATCGAACTCTTTCTTTCCATCATGGAAGATGATCTTGCCCGCGGAGATGGGAGCCGCCTTCAGAATGGCGCGACCCAATGTCGTTTTGCCGGAACCGCTTTCTCCGACCAGGCCAAAAAACTGGCCCCGCTTAATCTCCAAATCGATATTGTCGAGCGCACGAACGACTGGAGTTGGGCCGAACCAGCCTCCCGTTATCGGGTAATGCGTGGCCAGATTGCGAATAGAAACAATGCTCTCGCTCATGGCGCCGCTTTCTCCGTACGTTCCTCGTCGGCCAACTCAACTGCGAAGCAAGCGACATCATGATCCTGTCCAACGAGCTTTATTTCCGGTTCGACAGTCGCGCACCGACCTTTGATCACTTCCGAGCAGCGGGTATGGAAAACACATCCCGCCGGCCTTTCCAATGGACTGGGGATGTCGCCCGACACCGCAACCAGCGGTGCATCGAGCTCATCGAGCTTCGGTATGGCGTTCAGTAGTCCCCGCGTGTAGGGATGGCGTGGCTGGTGTATGACCGATCGGGTCGTGCCAGTTTCCATTAGCTGGCCGAGATACATTACGGCGATATGATCCGCGGTCTGTGCGATCACCCCCAGATCGTGAGTTATAAAAAGGATCGCCATATGGAATTCCTCCACCAGATCCTGCATCAGCTCCAGAACCTGGGCCTGGATGGTGACGTCCAATGCTGTGGTCGGCTCATCTGCGATCAGCAACTTCGGTTTGGTGGAAAGCGCCATGGCGATCATCGCGCGTTGACGCATGCCGCCAGATAGCTCGACGACATATTGGTCGAAACGGCTCGACGCACCCGAGACACCCACGCGCGTCAGCATGTCTATGGCGACGGTCTTCGCCTCGCGTTTCGAAACCTTGAGGTGGATCATTAATGCCTCGGCCATCTGGCTACCGATGGTCAGGGCCGGTGCAAAGCTCGCCATCGGCTCTTGGAACACCATTGAGACGGCGCCGCCGCGAATGATTTTCAGATCCGAAGGCGACTTCAGCGCCAGCACATCGATCTCCCTGTCATCCAGGCTCAGGATTATCCGGCTGTCGGGGCCATAGAACGAGTTAGGGGCATTCAACCGCATCAAGGCTTTGGCGGTGACCGACTTGCCGGAGCCACTTTCTCCGACCAGCCCCATCACTTCCCCCGGCGCGATATCGAAAGACACACGCTCGACGGCAGTTACCGTACCTTCATCGGTATTGAACTGGATGGTCAGATCGCGAACCGAGATCAGGGGGCGGCCCATTACTTGTCCACCGAATAGGGATCAGCCGCGTCGCGCAAACCGTCGCCGACAAAAACAAACGCCAGCACCAGGGCCATGAAAAAGCCCGCTGGGATGAAGTACCACTGGTAGTTCAGCAGCACGTCCACCTTGGTGACATTCTGAAGCAACACGCCGAGGCTGTTCACCGGGTCCTTCAGGCCGAGGCCGATGAAGCTGAGCGCGGTCTCCGACAAGACCATGTAGGGAAACGAGATCACCAGATCGACGATGATATAGCTGGTGAAGCTGGGCAGTAGATGGCGGCGGATGATATGGCCGGCCGAGGCGTTGCACAGCTTCGCGGCGAGCACATATTCCTGGGCGCGCTCGGCCAGCAGATGGGTGCGTATGCGGCGCGCCAGCGTCGGCCACCCGATCAGTCCCAGGATAATTGAGATGAAGAAGAAACGCGTCTCGGCGCTCCATTCATCGGGAATCATCGCGGCCAGGGCCATGAACAGCGGGATCACGGGCACCGTGCGCACCGCGTCGGTGATCATCTGGATTACGCCATCCAGCCAGCCCCCGACGTAGCCCGAGACACCGCCGATCACCAGGGAGAGCACGAACGCGATCATCACGCCGATGGTTCCCACCGCCAACGATGTGTACATGGCGTGCAGTGTCCTGGAAAAGATATCCTTTCCGGCGGCTTCCGTGCCGAAAAGATGGATCTTTCCCACATCCATGCCGAAAAGATGCGTTTCGAGCCGCAAGGCTCTCCAGCGAAAGTCGAAAGTGTCGCCGGGCAGGTCCAAATCGATGTTGATGAGGTTGAATTCCCAGCCCTTGACGAACAACTGGAGATAGCGGCGCTCGTCCCTATTGATCTCAGTGACCCAACGGAAATTGGTGGTGGCGGACCGCTTTCGTTCCAAGGTGTAGAGGAAGGGTCGGAACGAAAAACCGTTTTCGTCCCAGAACTTCGGGATTTGCGGCGCGCCGTTCTGGTACGTCTCGTCGCGCCCAGCGATATTCGGGTCATAAGGCGACAGGAAGGGCGCGGTGAGTCCCATCAAGATCATGATGATCAGGATCACCCCCGCCACCATCGCCGAGCGGTTCTTCTTGAACCGCGCCCAGATCAGCGCATACTGGCCGGCGGTAAAATAGGCTTCCTTGGCCTTGCGTTCGGCCTCGGCGTCATCGACGTCGTCCGTTATGTCGACGGTGCTCGGCGCATCGACCATCACGCTTTCCCCATGACGCTGCGACGAACCCTCGGGTCGAACAGCGCCAGCAGGATGTCGGTTAAGAAGTTCAAGCTGATGATCGAGGCGGTCAACATGAAGATGATCGCGCCGGCGAGTTGCTGGTCGTTGGATCGCGCCAGGGCTTCGAGCAACAGTGCGCCGGCCTCGGTCAGAGTCAGGATCAAGGCGATGATCGGCAGTTCGTTGAACACCCGGTTGAGGTCGAACCCTAAGGAATTGATGATCGGCCCCAGGGCATGGCGCGCCGGATACCGCAAAAGCAACTGCCTACCGGCCAACCCGCGCGCCCTCGCCGCGGTGACATAGAGCTTGCCGTATTCGTCAAGCATCAGGGCGCGCACCGTTTGCAGCGCGAAGGCCGTGGCCGACCAGCCGAGGATGAATACGGGAAGCCAGGCCCTAGACAGGAAATCCCCGACCCGCGCCCAGGACCAGGCGGCATCCCTGAATTCCTTGCTGAATAACCCCGTCAAGCTGTCGCCGAAGAAAACGGTCGAAGCCAGCATGATCATAAGTGCTAACAGGAAGTTCGGCATGGCCAGGCCGAGATACGAAACAAAGCGCAGGGTACTGTTGAGTCCAGGTTTGTTGGTCGTCGCGGAATAGATACCGAGCGGAATGGCGATGATGTAGGCGAGCATCAAGGACGCCAAGCAGATACCAAGTGATATCCAGAACTTATGCCCAAGCAGCTGGTTAATGCTGACACGAAGAATGCAACTATTACCGAAATCGCCTCTGAAAAAGACGTTCCCGACCCAACCGGCCCAACGAATGACATAAGGTTTGTCGAGGCCCAGCCGGCGTTCTTCCGCGGCAATATCTTCTTGGCTGATTTGCCCGCCCTGAAAGCTCTTATAGGACAGGTAACGTTCCGCGCAATTCGCGGGAACCATCTCCATTAAAGTGAAAACAATAAAGGATACAGTCAACAACGTGACGATGGCCAAAAAGGCTCTTGTTAAGACAAATTGGCCAAACTGAAGCATCGGGCTAATTCCTCTAAACCGATTTTTTTAGAAAGACAGGGAACCTCTGAATTTTAGAGGCTGAAATCATGCCGGGCGTCAGAGAGACGCCCGGCCCAAATCTCAGATGACTAGCTTCTATTCATCGAGATACCACTGAGCAGCCCTATAGGGATAGGTTCGGTAGAACTCATAGGATGCTGTCTTGAAGGTTGGGAAGTTTTTCAGAGCATTCTGGTGATAAACCGGCCCTGGAGCCAGGATAATTCCGAAATACACCAAGTTCTCAGCCATGTTCGAGACGAGTTTATTGACAGCGGCATTTGATGCAGGCGTGCCAGCAACGGCTGCCTGTAATGCGTTAATGCCGTCCTTCAGGTTATCAACGAATTGTGGGGGCTTAAGGCCACTTGCGCCATTACTATCGATGTACTGTTTCCATAATTGGCCGTTAGTCACTCCGAAATAGGTGCCAAAAGGAACCAGGAACTTATCGCTATTACCCAGATGAATCGCAAGTGGTTGGGCAGTTGTCCACATTTGCACATCCAGTTCATTTGCCGATTGGGCTGAACGATACTCATCCGGTGTCACTTCCTTGAAGATGGTTTTGATGCCAACATTATTCCAGTGTTGAGCAATCAGTTCGACAACAGCCCCAGGCATACCCTGTGTCGCATATTGAATATTCACGACCAGTGTGCTGCCATTGAGAAGATCACGGAAGCCGTCACCGTCTTTATCGACAACCCCGATTTCATCAAGCAGGCTTTTGGCAAGAGCCATATCATGCTTAATGAGATAACTTTCCCACTTAGGATCGACAAAGTCCGGGACAGGACTAAAGCCGGTATACTGTACCGGTTTACCAAGACCGTAGTAGGCAACTTCGTTAATTTCGTCACGGTTCATCGCTACGGACATCGCCTGACGGAATTTGATGTTACTGAAAACCTTACGTTTTTCTTCGTCAGCGTGCGTTACGTTGATGCCGATAACTGGCGATGAAATTGGCGGTATCAGCTCGATCGTGTAACCACCCTTTTCCTGGTTGTCCATAAGAATAGGAGCATCAGGCAGCATTAGTGATTGGTACTTATAGTCATACTCACCATTGATTGCTTTCAGGATACGAACTTCGTTATCGTTGATGTAGACTTCGTCCTGCTCGTCTATGTACGGCAATTGATTGCCCGCCGTATCAACCATAAAGAAATATGGGTTGGCCACATAGTGCCGCCCTTCCGTGGTGTCGGCTATGGTGATGTATGATTCCAGCGACGGCTGGATATTTGCCGGCAACTTCGACAGCTTGGAAGGATCCCTGAGCATCGGTGACGGCACATCTGTCCAATCGGATGAGCCGTAATAAAACAGCAGCAACTCATAACCAGACTCAAATCCAGCGGCTTTTGCAACTTTGTCTGCATCTGGATTGATGTCCGGATGGAACTGTCCCAGGAAATGCTTAGGCTGGAAAGCCTGAGCATAATGGCCGGCAAAATGCGACAATAATCCCGGAAAGGGCACCGCTGTCGTAAAGCGAACGGTTTGCGGGTCGAGGGCTTCGACTTTCCAGGGTTTGTCACCGGCGAGCATGAAGCCTTTTGGCTTTTCAAAGACGTTCGTGTCCATGTTCAGGTTGTGATACCAGAACACGACATCATCGGCCGTGAACGGCACGCCATCAGACCATTTATGGCCTTTACGAAGTTTGAAGGTTAACTGCGTAAAATCATCGTTCGACGACCAGCTCTTGGCGATATTTGGAACGATGGTTGTGAGATCGTCGGAGAAGCGCACCAGGTTCACATGACGCGTGGACAGCAAATCGGACGTGCCGGCTTCGGTATTATTCGAAATCATATCGAAAACACCGCCATATTTGCCGATTGCATCATAGGGTGCTACGACCAACGGTTCATCTGGCAGGCGCTCGGCCAGCGACGGCAGCGACGGGTTGCCGACGATGCGCTCGTTCAGCGCGCCGATGCTCGGGTTCTCGCTGAAAGACAGCTTGCAGTTCGCTAGCTTCTCGAACGCCGCCAGCTCGTACTGCTGCGGGTACTTTCCGGGCGCGACGCCCTTCATGTCCGCAACGGTGACCGCCGGGCAGTTCGCCCAGGCCGTGTTTCCAAAAGAAAACAGCAGTAAGACGAAAGTCGTCAAGACCGCTTTAATAGTTATCGGATATCGCATTTGCATCTCCTTTGTGATTAAGAATTACCAGGGTTTTTAATTTCACTTAAATCGTGCAACTGTTTTTGACTCGCCAATGGACGCCTGACCCTGGTATCGATATACATCTCATTATCTTGATCCTGTAATGAGAATGGTTGCAAGCTTGATCCATTGTAGTAGAAAACCTAGACATGCGGAGCGACCTCCCGTCATTTACATTAGACGTCCGGTCGTGGGATACGCTCAAACCTAAGGTACAAGTCCGTTTTAAGCCCTTCTAGCGCCTAAATTAGGGTAATGACAGGGAAATAAGATTGCTTATTTCAGCCACTTTGTGCCAATTGTCTCTCCGACCACGTCCAGCTCTTTGGTCCAACTTGTGCTGACGGGGCACAGTCTCAACCTAATCGGGCCACCAAAGATTCTGGCTTGAGATAGGAGACATCATCACTATCGTTTCCCTCTACAACATCATAGTTGAAACAACGAATGAATTTTATTATGGTAGACACTCATCAACAATAAGATAGGAAAGAGATATGCGCAATCTAATTAAGAAACTGTCACTCAGTCTGGTTTTCGTTCTTTCATTTGGAATGAATGCCCAAGCGGGTGAGCTCGCAAAAAGTGGAGAATTTTCTGGGGCTGCTTTTTACTCTGGAAAAGTGTTAGCAATGGTTATGAAGGGGAAAGCCCCAGTATTAATTCAAGCTGAATATTATGGTGGTACCAAGAATAGTGCTGGCAGCGGTTTATTTCATATGAATTCTTTCAAATGCAGTTTCACTTTAGAAGTGGTTCAAATGCCTCAGACAGAAAGCAATGGATTCTGTACCTTCGTTGATGCTGATGGAGACACTATGATCCAGCGGGGTGAGATAAAAGGAACACTGGGAGGGCCCGGTAAGGGGATTGCAAAGTTTGTTCACGGAACTGGTAAATATGAAGGGATTACTGGCGATGCAGTTTGGAATATCAGCCCAGTACCTTCTGCTGAGCAGGGTACATTTCAAGGGTGGAATTCATTTAGCGGGTCTTACCAACTACCCTGATACCAAAACCTGAGTCTATGAGAAAGGTGTAGTTCATATACTAAAATGATGTAGCCAATGGCCCTGCTTCAGCAGGGCCATTGTGTGTTTATTGAGAAGGCATCACATACTGCACACACTTAACCCAACCTTGCCACCAAATCCTTAAATGCGTATAACGCATCAGCACACGAGGCAGCTAACACAGTGACAGAAGGCGTTTGTAGGGTGGTGTATACGGGATTATTGGCCCAAGTCGTAGGGCGCCCCCCTACCCACTTATCTTGTATACGCCCCCTTTATTTTCATTTGGGAGTTATGGCTCCCCTGCCCGCCTGCTTTACAGCCAGTAACAGCGAAAACCGGTGTGCTGAAAATGTGCTGATTTCTGACCACTCAGGGCTAATCAGGAAACTTTGCGTGGAGTTGATACCTGATTATTAAAGGGTTTTTCGGACTTTATTTCAGAGCCCACTGCCTTCGGGAGGCAGGGGCCGGAGGTTCAAATCCTCTCACCCCGACCAATTATCACTTGTATTTGAGTCATTCTGGTAGACCACTGTCTTTTTGGTTTTTCAGTATGCTGTGTGTGGCGTCAGCCACACACGAAAGGCATTCCCAGATTCGTTAATTATTATTTCGTTTCGTGGCCCGGTGCACGCTCCAGGCGCGCAGCGCAAACCTTAAATTCAGGGATTCCTGCAGTCGGGTCGGACGCTGGGTTCGTGAGAACGTTGGCCGCTGCCTCCCAGAAGTGGAACGGGATAAAAAGGACGCCCGCGTCCACTTTGCTCCCCACCCTGGCAGGGAGGACTATCGAGCCGCGGCGCGAGGTCACCTTCACGCGATCGCCATCCTTCACGCGGATTTTTTTGGCATCGGCGCCATTTACCTCGACGAACGGCCCAGGGACGAGGCCGTTCAGGCCTTTGCTCCGCCGAGTCATCGTCCCCGTATGATAGTGCTCCAGCATCCGGCCCGTGGTCAGCACTATCGGGAATGACGGGTCAGTTTCTTCGGCCGCTGGTTGGTACTCGACTGGGTGGAACTGACCGAGGCCGCGTGCAAAATTTTCACGGTGCAGGATCGGCGTCCCGGGGTGATCCTCCGATAGGCAGGGCCAATGAAGCTGCGCCCCCGCCTCGAGCCGTGCGTGCGAAATACCCGCGTAGGAAGGTGTGAGTTCTCTCATTTCGTCATTAACCTCCGCTGTCGACGCGTAGGCCATCGGATAACCGATGGCGGTGGCG
>Ga0208132_1001359_pt1 | contig 10400 bp, 8 predicted proteins | sample ETNtaG_16_FD_185785 | JGI IMG/M metagenome (GOLD analysis project Ga0208132, IMG submission 185785) | Marine microbial and viral communities from oxygen minimum zone, Eastern Pacific Ocean - ETNP201406SV199 (SPAdes) (version 2) | ecosystem: Environmental > Aquatic > Marine > Oceanic ... | reverse complement strand
AAAAAATTAATTATTTTAGTACATCATATCAATTAATTATATCATTAATTGTGCGTATGCAAAAATAATTGTTGACAAACTTGTGCATATGCACAATAATAGAGATACTAAATCACTGGAATGTATCCAGTGACCTTGATGAAGATAAACCTTGTCCAATAAAGGTAAATATGATTGACAAGACAGATTACTTAAAAAACACCCAGAAGGCCGTCAATGATGGCATGGAGACATTCCTTAACTGGGGAAACGCAGCTATTGACAATACCTTTTCAATGTACGAGCAGGGTATTGAGACTCGGGATACAAACATTGCTGAGGCCAGGAAGCAATTCCAGGAATTGGAAAGCAACCTGACTCAAAAGTGGGAAAATCAAAAAGAGCAGTTTAAATCGATGACTATCGAATTGAGCCAGGCTTACTGGCCTGAATCAAAGCAGTTGATGGAACAGGCAGAGAAGCTCTATCAGGACAACATTGACGAAGTGGTTAAGAAAAATCGTGAAATGCTGGAAAGCAATATCGATAACAGTTTAAAAAGTAACCTTGGTTTAGAAAAAAAGTGGGTTGCTCAATTACGTGAAAACTATGCACGTGGCTCTGAAAATTTGCGCAAACAATTTGATACGCTAGTGTCACAGGCTGCCGAAACCGCAGAGACTAAATAATAATCTCTAGCAGTTCAAGTGACATTCAATTTGTCGATATGTTCTGATTTATTACGTGTAGAGATTAACATAGCTTTAACCTGTTGCAGGGAGGAGAAACACCCTTCTGGTATCTTATAATCCACAGTGCAACGCTCCTCAAGGTGGTCTATGGCAAGCTACGAGCGAGTTATTAACCACCTTAGAGAGAGCAGAAATCTAATTTTATGAAAATTTTTGTAGTACTCTTTACGCTATTCCTATTTTTTGTAGGGATCGGCGTTCCTTCAGATCACAAATACATACCTAATATCTATAATCCATCTGGAACTCCTCTTCCTGAGGAGGAACTTGAATGCATGATACAAAATATCTACTTTGAGGCTTCTACTCAAGATGAGTATGGAAAAATCGGAGTTGCACAGGCTACCTTAAACCGTGTAGACAGTCCAGATTTTCCAAATACCATCTGTGGAGTGGTTCATCAGGGCCCCAGGGCAGGGAATAATCCCCGTCTGTGTCAGTTTTCCTGGCATTGCGACGGAAAGTCAGACCGAATTCGTAACCATAGAGTTTACAAGGAAAGTAGAAGAATAGCATTACTTGTATTTTCCCGTAGTAAGGAAGATTTTACACAAGGTGCAACTCATTACCATGCTGTCTATGTCAAACCTTGGTGGATCAAGGGTCTTACAAGGACCATTCAGTTAGGGGACCACATCTTTTACAGAAAACGAACGGACTCGTAAAACAACTCTTTCAATTAAGGTGGTTCGCTGAGTTGCCATCCCTTCTAAAGGAGACCAATGACGGAATCAGTTTGTTTTAACTCATTTAATATGTTGATGAATAATTCAGAATACCAGGAAGTATATTATGGGATTTGAAATGCAGGAACATGCTCTCCGCCGTACATTATCTGACGAGTTACATGCACGGTCTATTCATGAATTTGAAGGGGGTGGAAGGTTTATCCGATTCATATTTATGATCGAATCAACGGATGAGAAAATTATTGAACCTATTAATCGCTTTCTAAAAAAATTTGATGCCCCTCTAATCACTTCTGAAGAAAAGTTTAAAAGAGTGGAAATGCACTCATATACTTTGAGGATAGAGCGTCATACAGAGTTTGTCACAATTGGGTTTATAGTTAAGGGAGAAAAAACTCAAACTGGACTCGCTGAAGGCGCCTTTGACCCAGAAGCAAATGAGACTTTGCCCTTTCAACTTATTGAAGAAATTCCTGCAAAATTATTTCATGCAATCTGGTTAGAAATCGGAGGCAAGCCTCCTAAAGAACTAACCCCGGAAAAAGTTCAAAATATAATTAAAGGACGTTCGGGAGCTTCTAGTTTGATTTCAGGCGGAGAAGCACAAGTTCATTTTAGTTTTGATATAGACAATAATGGTTTTTCAAGAGCAGTGCTTTATAATAATGCAATACCAAGCAGCCGTTTAGGTCGGATTGTAATGAGGATGGTAGAGCTTGAAACCTATAGGATGCTAGCTTTGTTAGGACTTCCAACGGCAACACAATACATTAGTCAGCTTGGCCAGATTGAACAAAAATTGTCTGATTTAACTCATCAACTAACTGCCCATATTTCATCTGGAAACGAAGAGGTCCAGGAATTGTTACCTGAACTATCCCAGATGGCCGCCAAAATTGAACAGATAGCTGCTGATACATCCTATCGACTAGCAGCCACAATGGCTTATCGGGACATTTTTTTATCCCGATTGGAAGCCTTGCGAATCAGCATGCTTGACGGGCATCAAGGTCTGAAGGGTTTTCTGGACAGACGGATGATGCCGGCAATGCAGACTTGTGTGGCCTTTGGAGAACGGTTGGCAAATTTATCTGAACGCATAGCTCGGGCCGGCTCGTTGTTAAGAACCCAGACTGAAACAAATATTCAGAGGCAGAATCGAGACTTGCTTACATCAATGAACAGGCGGGCTAAGGCACAATTGCGTTTGCAACAGACTGTGGAAGGATTGTCTGTTGCGGCTGTTACATATTACGGGGTCGGGCTTGTTGGTCATGTGGCAAAGGCTCTGCCTTTACAGACATGGGGATTAGATTTTTTCCTGTTCAAGGCTTTAGCCGTGCCTCTGGTCGCTCTGTTAGTATGGATGTTTTTGCGTCAGGTCAAGAAGTCTATGCGTCATTTGGATGAATTGAAATCTTCTGCTAAATGATTTAGGATTGACGTTGGACTGGTATCTAATTATTCCAATACTCTTCGTGGGAGTCTGGGTTGGCCTTTTTGTTGGCTTGAGCATTGCTGCTGTGCTGCAGTCGTATGAAAAAGATAGTGCAGGCTGAAATGTTTTATCCCGGTTACATCGGGATCACTGTCAAAAAAACTCGAACCGCTAGATAACAGTATCGATAGAGTATAAAAGGTACCCTGAATTTAATAGAAGGGGTACAAAATAACGTGCAAAGTAGACAAGTGGCACGAAAAAACCGCGTGAAAATATTGATGCGGTGATCTTCAAAAACCTAAAACCAAAATACTATTTTAAAGAAAGGAAGACATGAGTGAAAACAAAGAAATTGTGATAGTAGCGGCTACCCGCACAGCTGTGGGTACCTTTGGAGGATCGCTTTCTTCAATCCCCGCCCCCAAATTGGGAGCTGAAGTCATCAAAGCACTGCTACAAGAGACAGGAGTGAAAGGAGAACAAATTGATGAGGTAATTCTGGGCCAGGTATTAACTGCTGGCAGTGGACAGAATCCTGCTCGTCAATCAACATTGGCCGCAGGTTTGCCTCATACTACCCCAGCAATGACTATTAACAAGGTATGCGGCAGCGGACTCAAAGCAGTTCAATTGGCTTTTCAGGCGGTTGCCTGTGGAGACGCAGAAATTGTCGTAGCCGGAGGGCAGGAAAACATGAGCATCTCAGGCCATGTACTACCAAAATCAAGAGATGGGGTAAAAATGGGTCCATGGGGGCTTGTTGATTCTATGGTCGTTGATGGTTTGTGGTGTGCTTTTAACGACTATCATATGGGAACAACCGCAGAGAATATAGCTGAGCAGTTTAAATTTTCACGTGAGGCACAAGATCAATTTGCTGCAAACTCGCAACAGAAAACTGAAGCGGCACAAAAATCCGGGCTGTTTAGTGATGAGATTTCTCCTGTTTCCATTCCACAACGCCGAGGCGACGATATAATTTTTGATACTGACGAATTTCCACGTCACGGCACTACAGCAGAGTCACTAGGCAAACTACGCCCAGCATTTTCAAAAGAAGGCTCCGTAACTGCTGGTAATGCTTCAGGGCTTAACGATGGTGCAGCAGCAGTTATGGTTATGAGCGCAGCTAAAGCAAAAGAGTTAGGGTTAAAGCCGATGGTAAAAATTGTTTCTTACTCAAGTGCTGGTGTAGATCCCAAAATTATGGGAACAGGGCCAATTCCGGCAACCACTAAGTGTTTGGAAAAAGCAGGCTGGAAGGTATCCGACCTTGATCGTGTTGAAGCAAATGAGGCATTTGCAGCCCAGGCGATGTCAGTCAATGACTCACTTGGTTGGGACAGTGCAAAAGTGAACATGACCGGCGGCGCGATTGCTCTAGGTCATCCAATCGGAGCATCAGGCGCCAGAGTACTGGTAACTCTACTTCATGGCATGCAGCGCGACAAAGAGGATAAAGGTCTTGCCACCTTATGTATTGGTGGTGGTATGGGAGTTGCGATGGCTGTCGAACGTATCGGCTGAAGAACTTCCAGGCAATTTAAATAAATCAAACTCAAATTAATTAAATCAAACTCAAATGAGGAACAATGGATATCGAAAACAAAGTCATCGTCATCACCGGCGCTGCCCAGGGACTGGGTAAAACCTTTGCAAACGATCTGGCCGCTCGCAAGGCCAGGCTCGCGCTGGCGGACATCAATATGGAACAACTGGAACAGGTCCGGGGAGCCTGCGAGGAAGCCGGCATCGAAGCCAGAGCCTACGAACTGAATGTGGCTGATGAACCTGCAGTCGAGAAGTTATTCGAACAGGTGGTCGTGGATTTTGGCACGGTGGATGTGCTGATCAACAACGCAGGCATCACCCGTGACGGCCTGATGGCGCGCAAAAAGGACGAGGAGATCAAAAAAATGTCGCTGGCCAACTGGCAAGCGGTGATCGACGTCAACCTCACCGGTACCTTCCTCTGCGGGCGTGAATTTTTCGTCAAGCTGCTGGAACAGAAAAAGCCGGGGGTGTGCGTCAACATCTCTTCCATTTCGCGTTCCGGGAATCTGGGACAAAGCAATTACACGGCGACCAAGGCTGGAGTCGCAGAAATGACGGTAACCTGGGCCAAGGAAATGGCACGTCACGGAATCCGCGTCGGTGCAATAGCACCAGGGTATATCAATACCGAAATGGTGGCGGCTATCCGGGAGGATGTGAAGCAGAAGATCATTGAGCAGATTCCCATAAGAAGGCTTGGAGATCCCAGTGAAATCAGCCATTCTGTATTCTACATCCTTGAAAACGACTATTTCACAGGCAGGGTCATCGAGTGCGATGGTGGATTGAGAATCTAAGTCTTGCCGGCAACAGAAAAACAACAATGAACGAAGAAACAAAAAAACCCGATCCCCAGCAGCAGTTGCAGGAACTTTTCTCGCAGATGGTGAAGCAGACCAGTTCCATGATTTCTCCGATGGATCCTCTTGGCGCGACGAAGCCCTTGCAGCAGATCGCCGAAGCCTGGACACACAATCCCCAGCAGTTTGCCGAGGCGATGCAGTCCTGGACCCAGCAGATCGGTGAAATGAACACCCGCGTCTGGCAGGAATTTCTGGACCGCCAAAATACAGAAAACTCTGGTGAGGACGCTCAGGACCTGGCTGAACTTCCCTATTTCAAGTGGATCAGAGAGTACTACCAGACCTATTCCAAGTGGATGGAGAAGCAGATCAAGGAAACGGAAGGGGTTTCGGAGAAGGTCAAGGAGGACGCGACATTCTGGTCAAAGCAGGCGCTGAGCGCCCTTGCTCCCAACAACTATTTCTGGACGAATCCCTCGGCGATTAATGAATTCGTTGAGACCAAGGGGGAAAGCCTACGCAGCGGATTACAGAACTGGCTGAATGATCAGCAGCGTGACGGCATGCCGGAAATGGTCGATAAAACCCAGTTCGAGGTAGGAGGTAACCTCGCGAACACTTCGGGGAAGGTGATATTCCGCAACGAACTGATCGAACTCATCCAGTATGCGCCATTGACCGAGAAGGTCCATGAAGTTCCGGTGGTGATCATTCCACCCTGGATCAACAAATACTACATCCTCGATCTGAAACCAAAAAAGAGTTTCATCCGAAACCTGGTATCCCAGGGCTTCAGCGTTTTCGTGATCAGCTGGAAGAACCCGACGCGGGAGATGCGCGAGACCTCTATGGACGACTACCTGACCCTTGGGCCCCTCAAAGCTTTCGAGGTGGCACGGGCGATCGTTAAATCGAAACAGGTGCACGCGGTGGGCTACTGCATCGGGGGAACCCTGCTGGCCTCGACAATGGCCTGGCTCAACCACCCCGAAAACGGGAAGGGCGACACCGTGCGGGACTGGACACTGCTCGTGACCCTGGTTGATTTTGAACGGCCCGGAGAACTGGGAAGCGTCATCAGCGAGGACTCAGTGAAATATCTGGAGGACCAGATGTCCCAGCAGGGTTACATGGACGGAATCCAGATGGGCAACACAATGAGGTCGCTCCGTCCGGACGGCCTGATCTGGCACTATTTCATCAACAACTACCTCTTCGGCAAGCAGCCTCCGTCGATCGATCTGCTCTTCTGGAACGACGATGCGACGCGGATGCCTGAAAAAATGCAGTCCTTTTATTTGCGTGAATGTTACCTCAACAACCGGCTTTGCCTCCCTGACGAACTTGAGCTGGCAGGGTATCCGATCGATCTCCGGCGCATCAAGCAGCCACTATACTGCGTTTCCGCCGTGCAGGACCACATAACTCCCTGGAAACAGGTCTACCGCATCAACAATCTCGTCAATGGTCCGGTGCGTTTTGCATTGACCACGTCAGGACATATCGCGGGGGTGGTCAACCCTCCTGTTGATCCACCTAAGCGTAGCTTCTGGGCCGGAAATGGAGACGCATCGCTGGATCCGGAGGAATGGCAGGCAAAACAGAAACGGCAGCTCGGCACATGGTGGCCGGATTGGATTGAGTGGCTCGGCAAGCGCTGCGGGGAATCGGTTAACCCGCCCAGGATAGGCAGCAGCGAATATCCTGCCCTGGCCGATGCACCGGGAACTTACGTCCTGGAGACCTGACAAAGGTGAATCTTTTTGGACAAAGTTAAAGCCGATATTTTGTTTGAAATGAGCCAAGTGCTTCTTTGGATTCAAACAGGCTGATCAAAGAATGTGTAGAAGGAATTCAGAGAAGGATTCACCAGATTTCTTTTTAATCTCGAAAGCACAGTAGATCGAGACTATTTTAAAACTTCAATAATATAAAAAACCCGGCAAAGGCCATCTCATATTTTTTATTTCATGAATAATTCTGAGCCAATTCGGATCACAAAATACAGTAACCGACGGATATACGATTCTACCAACAGCCGACATCTGACTCTGGAGCAGTTGGTGGAACTTATCAGAGAGGGACATGAAGTTGAAGTCATTGATTCGAAGAGCAAGGAGGATCTGACACAAACGGTTTTGATGCAGATTCTGATTGAAGACAAGGGCTCACATCTCTTCTCCGCCTCCTTTCTACATCAACTCATTCGAAATCGTGAGGGAATGCTGGGGGAGTTTTTCACCGGTTTTGTCCCGAAGATGCTGGATAGTTATCTGGAAACTCAGGGCTCTTTCAGCAAACAGATGCAGGGAATTGCCATGCCGACCCAATGGATTGACAAGCCAAATGTGATGAAAGTTCCTACCTTCAATCCCTTTGCCGCCTTCAATGTTTCCGGACAGACCACGCAAAAGACAGAAACTTCTGCACACGATGAACCAGAGCATGATGAAGTTCATGAATTGAAAAATCGTCTCAGTGAACTAGAGGAAAGGCTGAACATGATGAAACCAAAACAATCGAATGATGTTGAATGAACCTTAACTATAGAGTATCTTAAAGCATATCCTTTCCTCAGTAAACATTTAGATCAATTCGATACATTACTATACGTAAATTTACGTATACTTTTTTATTAATGATAATGATCTAATGACCGGTGAATTTATGAATTCATACAAGAAAGTGAGTAATTCATAAATATTTGAGTGAATAGATATAAAAAAGACATGGTTTGATTTTTTCATCAACCATCAGCAATTCATGGTTGAAACTTCAACACTTTTTTTCCTGAAAGAAGATTTATTAAGCAAATCCTAAAAAGGAATACATGGGAAATATTAAGCGTAGAAAATTTTTAAAAAAAACGGCTGCAGCCTCGGCCTTCTCGGCAACTTCTGGTTTGTACCCTGGGATAGCCCTTTCAAATTGGAAGGCATCTGATTCATTAACAGAAGAAATCCAGTGGAACAAAACTCCCTGCCGGTTTTGCGGGGTAGGCTGCGGATTGCTGGTAGCAACCTCAAATGGACGTGCCGTTGCAGTAAAGGGTGATCCAGAGAGTTCCGTCAACAAAGGACTGTGTTGTGTGAAGGGTTATCACACGGTGCAGGCCCTTTATGGGAAAGATCGGCTTACCAAAGCGCAGGTTCGGAAAAATGGACAAATGGTCGAAGTTCCCATTGAGGAGGCCTTGGATCTGGTTGCCAGAAAGATGCAGGAAACGATTAAGGAACACGGAAAAAATGCCGTTGCCATGTATGGATCCGGACAATGGACGATCCCTGATGGATATGTTGCTTCCAAGTTCATGAAAGGAGCAATTGGCACCAACAATTTAGAAGCCAATGCACGCTTGTGCATGGCCAGTGCCGTAACAGGATTTTTAACCTCGTTTGGTTCGGATGAGCCGATGGGATGTTATGAAGATATCAACCATGCGGATGCCTTTGTTCTTTGGGGGAACAATATGGCAGAGATGCACCCTGTTCTTTATTCCCGCATTCTGGATCAACGACTCAAGAAAAAACATATCAAAATCATAGATCTTACCACCCGGACAACCCGGACCAGTTATGCAGATGACAAATCCATTCTGTTCAAACCTCAAACGGATTTGGCTATTGCCAATGCGATTTGTTACGAGATCATCAAAAATGGCTGGACCAATGATGAGTTCATCAAAGATCACTGCAGTTTCAAAACCGGAAAAACAAACATCGGTTATGGACTCGAAGAGAAATTCAAATTCAGTGATCAGGCAACGTCCAGCTCCTATGCAGAATTCAAAAAGCTTCTCAATGATTATACACCTGAAAAAGTAGAAAAACTTTCAGGAGTGTCTGCGGAAGACATCCGTTACCTTGCATCCATTTATGGGGATCCTAAAACGAAGGTGATGTCCTTATGGTGCATGGGATTCAATCAGCACACGCGAGGGACTTGGATCAACAATTTGGTCTATAACATACATCTGTTGACAGGAAAAATTTCAACCCCAGGTAACAGCCCCTTCTCTTTAACCGGACAACCCAGTGCATGCGGTACCGTAAGGGAAGTGGGAACTCTCACCGATAGACTTCCTCATGGAGTTGTGATGAATGAGAAGGACCGTCAATTTGCAGCAAAAATATGGGGAGTTCCTGTTGAAAACATTCCAGACAAACCTTCCAATCACACAGTGGAAATGTTCCGCTCCCTGGATAGGGGAGAAATTCGTTTTATGTGGATTCAGGTAACCAACCCAATGGTTACCATGCCCAAATTGAATCGTTATCGCAAAGCTTGTGAAAAGGAAGGGCGGTTCATTGTGGTATCTGACATCTACCCTACTCCAACCACTGCTGTAGCAGACGTAATTCTACCTTCTGCAATGTGGATTGAACGTGAAGGCATGTTTGGGAATTCTGAACGGCGGACCCAACACTTCAATCAACTGGTTCCCCCTCCGGGAGACGCCATAAGTGATGCATGGCAAATCATTGAAGTGGCAAGAAGAATGGGTTTTGAAAAACTCTTCCCCTGGAAAGAAGAAAACCATATTGAAGAAATCTGGAAAGAATACCGGAAGCATCATGCCGGTGCAAAACACGAAATGGCCCCCTATGAAGAGCTGAAAAAACGTCCTGGTATACAATGGCCTTATGTCAATGGCAAGGAAACCAAATGGCGTTTCAATACAAAATATGATCCCGCCACCAAAGGCTATGATCCCGAAGGAAAAGAGAGTTTTGACTTCTACGGCAAAAAAGATCACCGGGCCTGGATCTGGTTCCGGCCTTATGAGCCTCCACCAGAGATTCCTGACAAGGAATATCCTTTCTGGCTCAATACAGGACGAGTTATTGAACACTGGCACAGCGGTTCAATGACCCGGAGAATTCCTATTTTGCACAAGGCAGTCCCTAATTCCTATGTGGAATTGCATCCTGCTGATGCAAAGGAACAGGGAATCTATAACGGCGATCCTGTCAAGCTTACGAGCCGAAGAGGTACTCTCACCCTGCCTGCAAGCATAGATCAGCGGGGGCGACCTGTTCGGGGGCAGGTATTTGTTCCATTTTTTGACGAAAATTATTTAATTAATGAACTGACTTTGGATGCGTATTGCCCAATTTCCAAGCAGCCTGATTATAAAAAATGTGCAGTCAAAATAGAAAAAGGATGAAAAAAGAAATCTCTG
>Ga0208132_1001339_pt1 | contig 10507 bp, 7 predicted proteins | sample ETNtaG_16_FD_185785 | JGI IMG/M metagenome (GOLD analysis project Ga0208132, IMG submission 185785) | Marine microbial and viral communities from oxygen minimum zone, Eastern Pacific Ocean - ETNP201406SV199 (SPAdes) (version 2) | ecosystem: Environmental > Aquatic > Marine > Oceanic ... | reverse complement strand
TGACTTAATAGTGGTTCGTGGCCATTTTCCGCTCACTGTCCCTTGGTGCGCAAGAGGTATATTTTTCAATAACGATAAAGAACAATTAATGACATACTCGGCAACAGAATGTGCATTCATTCCTGTCGCAGGCTGGACAACAATATTATTATTTTCACAATAGTTTGTATCTATATTATCTAGACCAACACCTAACCTTCCGATAAATCTTAGTTTGTTTGTTGCTACTAATAAGCTCTCATTAAGCTGAGTTTTATTCCTCACAATGATGGCGTCAAAAAAGCCTATTTGGGAAGCTAATTCTTCATTGTTTTCACTTAAACTAGGGTTATACGTAACTTCGAACTTTTTAGCAATAGTGTCTACACTATCTTGTTCCATAAATTCAGTAATTAAAACTTTTTTCATTGTTATTCAGCTTCCACTGTTGTTTTTACCTGTCTTGAAAAAATCAACAAATCTGCATATTCGGGGATTGAATGAATGCCTCCACTATTAGTGCATTTTAAAGATGCCGTAGCTGTTGCCAACTCAATAGAATCTTTTATGGATTTTTTGTTATGTAGAAATGTGGCAAATGCACCATGGAATACATCGCCAGCACCATTTGTTTCAGCAGCTTCAATCTTTGGTGCGCTAGAATGATAAATGACGCCTTTATCAATCCAATAAACACCTTCTGGGCCAAGCGTAACGGCATAAAACTTGTTGTTTTTTTTGTATAGTTGTTTTAAAGAGTCAATTACAGATTTTTCCTTTGTAAATTCAAATAGACCTGTTTCAGAAAAAACAGGATGAGATGCTGCGTTTACGATTCCCTCTATTAAGTTATTATTTGAATAATTATCCAAATCAGCAACACATTTAACGCTGTTTTTTTGAGACATTTGTGCAACATAATGAGCTGCCTCAATCCAACGAATATCAACTAAATATGATTGTTCAGTTGTAAAAGTTAAATCTGGCAGACTTTTGTCCTCTAATAGTTTTTTATCGTTGTATGCCGCCAGTAATCTTTCGCCCTGAGAATCTTCAAAGATGTGGCTTTGTGAAGACGTCGCGCCACTTATGGTTAGAGATTTGTTATATTTAACCCTAAACTGATTGAGCTCTGATTTTAAGAAATTGGCTGCCTCATCATCTCCAAAACGACCTACAAAATCTGACTCAACACCCAATCTAGCAACTACACAACTAGCGACAGCTGCAGGACCTCCCAGACGTTTTTCAAGACTTTTAGTCAGTACTTTTATGGGCTTTTGAGGGAAAGAATCAATTTTAATGATGTTATCAAGAAAAACTGAACCAACACAAGTTATCATATTTCTTTTTTAAGTAGAATTTCTAAAATTAGGAGTTTTGCCATATTTTCTATAACAATCATAGTAATTATTTTTGAATCCAAAATAAAAGATTGTTAATTCTATTATTGCTTGAGTCATCATACTTTATGTCAACTTAATTATCTAGATTGCTCAAGGTTCGCTTTACCGCATCTTTCCAACCAGCAAGCTTTTTTTGTCTAACATCATCAGACATTTTGGAAACAAAACGTTTATCTGAGTTCCAAGATTTTGCAAAATCTTGAGGTGATGGATAGAAGCCGACCTGCATTCCAGCTAAATATGCCGCCCCCAAAGCTGTTGTTTCTAGATTCGTTGGACGGTCAACCGGTAAATTTAATATATCTGAAAGCATTTGCATTGTCCAATCTGATGCGGCCATCCCTCCATCAACTCTAATAATATTTGTCTTATTATTTTGCCAATCCTTTTCTATCGCGACCAATAAGTCAGAGGTTTGATAACAGACTGACTCTAGGGCCGCTCTAGTTATTTCAGCCGCGCCAGTATTTCTTGTTAACCCGTATAATGCACCACGACAATCGGGATCCCAATAGGGCGCACCCATACCAACAAAAGCTGGCACCAGATAGACATCCTGATGTGGATCTGCTTGCAGTGCAAGCTTTTCAGATTGGTCAGCAGTTTTTATAAATTTCAGACTGTCTCGAAGCCACTGGACAGCGGCGCCCGCTACAAAAATCGAGCCTTCCAGGGCATAGCAAGGCTTGTTGTCGAGTTGAAAGGCTATAGTAGTTAGTAATTTGTTGCTTGATGCTACGGCTATTTCACCAGTATTAATCAAGGCAAAACAGCCAGTACCATAGGTTGATTTAACCATTCCTGGCTCAAAGCAGGCTTGACCCACAAGGGCAGAATGTTGATCTCCAATTAAACTCGATATTGGTAACTGAACGCCAAATATTTTTGCCTCTGTGTAGCCAAATTCTGCGGCACTATCACAGACCTTTGGTAGCATTGATTTTGGTATGTTAAATAGACTTAGCAGGTCCTCATCCCAACAACCCTCATGGATATTGTACAAAAGCGTTCTAGAAGCGTTAGTGGCATCAGTTGAATGGACCTTTTTGCCACTAAGGCGCCATAATAAAAAGCTATCAATTGTGCCAAACGCAAGCATTCCATTGTTGGCTTTTTTACGTGCATCGGGTACATTGTCGAGAATCCAGGCAATTTTAGTGGCACAAAAATACGGGTCAAACAAAAGCCCTGTCTTCTTTGTAACAACTGACTCGTGACCAAGTTCTCGAAAATTTTGACACTCATTAGAAGTTCTTCTATCTTGCCAAACGATTGCATTGTAGACCGGTTTTCCGGTTTCTTTATCCCAAACAACGGTTGTTTCACGTTGATTGGTGATCCCTATCGAGACTATCTGATCTGGAGATATTTTTGCCTTTGAAATTGCAGAATTACAACTATCTAGAGTGGAAAGCCAGATCTCTTCTGGATCATGCTCAACCCAACCTGAACGAGGAAAAATCTGAGTAAATTCCTTCTGTCCTATCGATACAATCTGATAGTTTGAGTCAAATAAAACTCCGCGAGATGAGGTAGTGCCTTGATCTATCGACAAGATGTATTTTTTTGATTTAGCCATTTTTCTGAAGTATGATTTATTGATATATACTGCTATATTTTGAGTCTAACCTTCCTTTTTATTCTGCATATAATTATCCAGATTTTCAATCTTATCATAATCTAAAAAAAGATACAGTTTGGTTCTTCTTTCAAGCACATCTTCAGGACAAAGCGCGAATTCTTCTTGCATCAGATAGTCAACCTCAACTTGATATAAATCCCTGCCAAAATGCAGACCTAGGTCGTCAATACTGGAAACATTTTTCAGGATGTATTCCACTCTAGTGCCATACGAGTTAAATAAGCGCTGAATGTAGTCGACATCTAAATAGTCATATTTTTTTGCAAGGCCATCAACTATTTTTGTTTTTTCAGTTAATGAAAAATCTCCACCTGGTAAGTGAATATCACTCGTCCAAGGAGATTTTTTTTCACCCAAAATTGACCCAACTTTGTTTGTCACCTCCTCAGACAACTGCCTGTATGTTGTCATCTTGCCACCAAATATGTTAATCAGAGCGCTTTTATTGTCTCGACTATCTACTTTTATTGTGTAATCACGTGATGCCTTTTGAGCTTTTGTTGAACCATCATGATAAAGAGGGCGCACACCACTCCAGTGCTTGATAACATCGTTGCTTGATATAGCGCTCCTGAAGTATTGATTTGCAGATTTACATAGGTAGTTAATCTCATCACCAGAGGCTGAAAAATTATCAAGATCGCCCATAAAATCAACATCTGTAGTACCAATAAATGTAAATTCATTTTCCCATGGCACAGCAAAAAAGACTCTCCCATCGCTATTTTGAAAAATATATGCGTAACTATGATTGAATAACTTTTTAACAACGATGTGGCTTCCCTTAACTAGCCTTATGTTGTCAAGCTTGGTTTGTTTGGAATGATTCTTTAAAAAACTATCTACCCACGGACCCGTAGCGTTTACTACAACTTTTGCCTGAACATATTTTGTTTCATTGCTAATTGTATCCATGACCTCAATATTCCAGACGCCTTTTTTTTGCTCCATATTTTTTACCATTGTTCTGGTATTAATATCGCCACCCAATCTCTTGGCATCAGCGGCATTCAAAACTGTAAGCCTTGCATCGTCAGTTATACAGTCAGAATATTCAAAACCTTTATTAAAAGCTTCTGTCAAAGTTGATTTGGATTCATGAAAAGGAATCTTGATATAGGAAGAGCGCTTAATGTACTTGGAAGAGTATAGGTTGTCGTACAGCAACATACCCAGTTTAAGCAGCCATACTGGCCGAAGGTTATTGTGATGTGGCAGAACAAAGCGCATCTCACTTATAATATGCGGAGCAATTTTTATCAGAATATCTCGCTCTCTTAAGGATGCTCTCACAAGAGAAAATTCATAGTTTTCTAAATAACGCAGACCACCATGTATCAATTTAGAGGAGGCAGATGATGTTCCGCTCGCAATATCGCTTTTTTCTGCAAGATAAACACTATAACCACGGCCTGCAGTATCTCTTGCTACGCCACAGCCATTGATTCCTCCCCCAATAATAAAAACATCATAAAGATTATTCATTTACAGCCTTCTGTTGCTGCTGTAAGTGAAAGTATGTTGTTTTGGGGTTTGTTCAGTACTTCATAATCATTATGATTATATTATAAGTTTAATCTTTATTTTTCCTTTTTATTCATATTTTTTCTTAATAGTTGACAAACGAACATCTATAGTATATATTTCTATTAAGTTTTGATATGATATGAAAAATATCGAACTTTGTATAATTCCACTAATGTTAGTGGGAATAACCTATATAGGAGTTTAAAGTGAAAATTTTATTTAATACTAAAATAGCTATTGTTCTAGCAAGTGTACTATTTGGTGCTTCAGCTATGGCAGGGACAGTGGTCATTAATTCATATAATGCAGACCCAGCTCCAAAAGCTGCATTGCAGGGAGTTATTGATGGATTTGAGGCTGAGAATCCAGATGTAGATGTTGTCGTTAATGTTTTTGACCATGAAGGTTACAAAGCTGCTATTCGCAACTTTTTAACAGCCGATTCACCAGACATTGCGTTCTGGTTTGCTGGCAACAGAATGCGACCGTACGTTGAAGCAGGTTTGTTCGCTCCAATCGATGATGTTTGGGCTGACCAAGGTCTTTATTCTTTGATGAAGACATCTGCTCCATCTATGACTATTGATGGTAAAAAATGGGGCATTCCTTTTAGTTACTACAACTGGGGTGTTTACTACCGTCAAGATATCTTTGAAGATTTAGGGATTGCGGTACCTAGTAATTGGGATGAATTTATCGCAGCTGGTGAAACTCTTAAAGCGAATGGAGTTACACCAATTACTATTGGCACAAAGTGGTTATGGACTGCTGGAGGTGTGTTTGACTACCTAAACCTACGTACAAATGGTTATGACTTCCATATGGCGCTAACTAAAGGCGAGATCGCTTGGACTGATGACCGTGTTCGCGCAACGATGGCTAACTATCAACAATTGATTGATGGAGATTTCTTTCTTGAGAATCATGCGGCTTTGAGCTGGCAAGAGGCGCTTGCTCCTATGGCTAGCGGAGATGCCGCTATGTATGTTATGGGCAACTTTGCCGTGGCTGCATTACGTGAGCTTGGCTTAGATGACACTAAGTTAGGTCTATTCCAATTCCCAGAAATTACTCCGGGAATTTCTACGGCTGAAGAGGCACCTACCGATTCTATTCACCTTACTGCAGGTGCAAAGAATCCGGTTGATGCTAAGCGCTTCTTAGCTTATGCTGCTCGTGCCGATGTTCAAACGGCTTGGAATGGAGCGCTAGGTCAGTTGCCTACCAATGCAGCTGCTGGTGTATCTGATGACAAGTTCTTGAATGCTGCTTTTAGCATGCTTAATAACGATGCGCCTGGCGGTGTTGCACAGTTCTTTGACCGTGATGCACCGGCGGAAATGGCTTCTGCTGGAATGGAAGGCTTCCAAGAATTCATGGTTCATCCAGATCGTCTTGAAGCAATCTTGCAGCGTTTAGAAAAAGTTCGCCAACAAGTTTATTAATTAATAAACTGTTTTCTCCGTTCCGTGTTCAAGTATTCTTGAACACGGAACTTTTACATATTATGTATATGATTAGGAATATCCATGTATTCTTATTGGAAAAAAAACCAACTCAAGTTGTCACCGTGGCTTTTTCTTGCCCCAGGCATCTTCATATTTCTTCTTTATGTCATACTCCCGATATTTCAATCTGTTAGTTTAAGTTTCTATGAGTGGGATGGGCTAGGTTTAAAAACCTATATTGGTTCGAGTAATTATGTTGAGCTTTTAGATGATGAAGCATTCTATACATCTCTAAAAAATAATGTTATTTGGTTACTATTGTGTCTGCTAGCTATTCCAGCAGGGTTGTTTGCAGCTCTATTCTTGAACCAAACAGTCCGCGGTATTCGTATTTATAAGTCCCTATTCTTCTTTCCATTTGTAATCTCTCAAGTAGTAGTAGGTCTAGTTTTTACTTGGTTCTATGACCCTTCAAATGGCTTGTTAAATGTAATTCTTGAAACCTTTGGATTTGATCCTGTAGCTATATTAGCTGATGAAGATTACGTTACTTATGGAATTATTGCTGCAGGGCTTTGGCCACAAACTGCCTATTGCATGATTTTATATCTCACAGGCTTAAATTCCGTTGATCCTGAGCAAATAGAGGCTGGACGCATTGATAACGCTAGAGGATGGCGTTTGTTGTGGTACGTTATCTTGCCCCAGCTAAAACCTGCAACCTTTATTGCAATTGTCGTTACAGTTATTGGCGCATTAAGATCTTTTGATTTGATTTCTATTATGACTAGGGGCGGACCATGGGGTTCTAGTCGAGTTTTGGCCTACTATATGTACGAGAAGGCATTCTCAGAGTACGGCTATCGAATGGGTTACGCTGCCGCTATTGCTGTTATTCTACTGGCTATTATGATGATATATATTGCAGTTATCCTTTATAGGATATACCGCGATGAAAGGAGTGTTTAGTTATGTTTCCTACTCCAATAGAAAGAACCAGGCCTCTAACTCGGCGACTATACAAAGTCGCTTTGCCTGTTTCCATTATTATTTGGTTGCTCCCGCTACTTGCAGTGGCATTAACTTCAATACGCACTGGTGCAGACATTAATTCTGGCAACTACTGGGGTATGCCGACTTCATTTAATTTAATTGAAAACTATACCGCCATATTTAATAATTCTCCGATAGGGTATTACATTCTAAATAGCTTTAAAGTGACCATTCCGACTGTGATTGGCGCAATAACTCTTTCAAGCCTTACAGGCTTTGCATTAGGCGTTTATAAATTTAAGCTTAATTTATTCGTATTTTTTATGTTTATAGCGGGAAACTTTGTGCCTTTTCAGATATTAATGGTTCCTGTGAGGGATCTTTCACTTTCCCTTGGTCTATATAATACAATAACCGGTCTGGTGGCTTTTCATATCGCATTTCAAACCGGCTTCTGCACTTTTTTTATGCGTAATTTTATTCGCGCTTTACCATTCGAGTTGATTGAAGCTGCCAGAGCTGAAGGCGTTTCTGAATTCAGAATTTTCTGGTATGTTGTAGTCCCGCTAATGCGCCCTGCAATGGCAGCATTATCTGTACTTATATTTACCTTTATATGGAATGACTATTTCTGGGCATTGGTATTAACTCAAGGCGCCGACACTATGCCTGTTACAGCTGGTTTAAACTCTCTAAATGGTCAATGGATTTCTAATCAACACTTGGTATCAGCTGGATCAATAATTGCCGCTCTTCCTCCAGTTGTAATGTTTTTTTTAATGCAAAAACATTTTATAGCTGGACTAACCCTAGGAGCCGTTAAATAATGAATCAATGGCGTCTTGACACTCATGATCAAACTTTGGTTTTGTCATCCCTAAATGAAAGGTTGCCATGCATTATATATTGGGGTGTTCGCTTGCCTAATGAAGAAAACCTTAGTAGCTTATCTGATGCGGTGATCAAAGACTGGGGAGATAATTTGTTAGATAAGGTGGCCGAAATGTCTATTTTGCCTGAACAATCTGCAAATTTTTCAGGACAACTTGGCTGCAAAATGAGAGGCGTTGAAGGAGTTATTCTTAATAGCTGCTTTATGTTTTCAGGGAGTGACAATAGTAAAAATAGATTGCGCTTAATTTATTCAGATGCAGATTTAGAATTAACATATACGGCAACAATAACTGCATTTGAGGCTAGTAATATGTTTAGCTTGACAGCAAGAATTGATAGCAATAATTCAATATTTATGGACTGGCTTTCAGCTCCTGTATTGCCTGCACCTCAAAACAGCAATGAAATGATTGACTATAGCGGACAGTGGTGTGGCGAGTTTCAAAGACAAACTAATCGTTGGACTACGGGGGCTCGGCTTCGAGAATCTCTTACAGGCACTACTGGTCATGCCAACTTTCCAGGTTTGCTTATACCTACAATTGGAAGTTCAGAGAACTTGGGTTCATGCTATGGTTTTCATTATGGTTGGTCCGGCGGTCACCGCATGGTTGCCGAACAGCTGCAAGATGGCCGCCGACAGATTCAATTCGGCAACACTGAGCGTAGCGAACTGGTTTCAGGAAAAAGCTTTGAGACAGCCCAACTTTTCGCTTGTCATTCAAGCCAAGGTCTGGGCGGTGTTGGAAAATCATTTAGAGACCATGCAAGCTTGTCGATTATTAAAATTACCGATGGAAAAAGCCATAGACCTGTTCACTACAATTGCTGGGAGGCTGTCTATTTCGATCATGATGTTAGCCAACTCAAGGAAATAGCAAGTCAAGCTGCGGAAATTGGGGCAGAGAGATTTGTTCTCGACGATGGCTGGTTTAAAGGGCGAAATAATGATAAATCTAGTCTTGGTGACTGGCAAGTTGATGAGAACAAGTATCCAAAAGGACTGCATCCTTTAATAAATCATATACATTCACTTGGTATGTCTTTTGGCTTGTGGTTTGAACCTGAAATGGTTAGCCCAGATAGTGATTTATTTCGCTCACATTCAGAGTGGATTATGGGGGATGAAAATCAAGCTCTTGGAAGAGGACAACTCGTTCTTGATATTTCCATCAAAGAAGTACAAGAATATCTTTTTGCGAGAATTAACTCGCTATTAAATGAATATCCAATTGAATACATTAAATGGGACCATAACAGAGTATTACCATATCCAGATGCATCCCAAACAAGAGCTTTATATGGTCTTTTAGGTCGTATAAGAGAGGCACACCCAAGTATTGAAATTGAATCGTGTTCGTCAGGTGGCGGTAGGATTGATTATGGAATTTTAAGACATACTCAAAGAGTCTGGCTATCGGATAGTAATGACGCATTAGAAAGATTACGTATTCAGCACGAGGCTCTACTATGGCTGCCATTATCTGTAACTGGAAGTCATGTTGGTCCGAAGGTTTGTCATACCTCTGGACGAGAGTTATCAATGTCATTTAGAGCATGGGTTGCAGCACAAAGACATATGGGTTTTGAAATGGATCCAAGAGAATTAACTTCTAAAGATAAAGCTCTTCTTAAATCAGTAACAAAATGGTGGAAAGAGAATCGCCAATGGATGATGGATGCTAGTATTTTGCGTTTACCTTGCACCGATAAAAGTATTATTGCTGAGATTCAGATTAATACTGATGCTGATCACTTTGTGGTTTTTGCGGGTCAAAATTCAACATCAGAATTCAGCTCACCAGTTCCATTGGCGCTAGCCGGGCTTGACTCTAAGTCGATGTATAATATTTCTCTATTTAACAAAAAAGAAATAAAATCATTGGGCAAGTCAAATAAAGGTCTTTTGACAAAAAAATTGAGGCTAAGTGGACAATTTTTAATGACTCAGGGTTTGCAATTGCCTAAAGTATTTCCGGCAAACATGATGTTAATAGAAGGAGATAAGGTAGCATGAGCAAATCAAATAATCGTCGATCTTCAAACTGGTACGGAAAAATGAATAAAGATGGCTTTATTCATCGTAGTTGGATGAAAAGTCAAGGCCTTCCAGATCATGTATTTGATGGTCGTCCAATTATTGGAATTTGTAATACATGGTCAGAGCTAAACCCTTGTAACGCAGGTTTAAGAAAACTTGCTGAAGGAGTTAAGCGTGGAGTTTGGGAGGCAGGAGGGGTTCCCTTGGAATTTCCAGTCATCTCTCTTGGGGAAACTCAAATGAAGCCTACAGCAATGCTGTTTCGAAATCTCCTGTCTATGGATGTAGAAGAAAGTATCAGGGCTTATGGAATTGACGGAGTTGTCCTTTTGGGTGGTTGTGATAAAACAACTCCCGGACAACTGATGGGCGCAGCTAGCGTTGATTTGCCGACTATTGTTGTATCTTCAGGTCCAATGCTTAATGGCAAATATAAAGGCAAAGATATAGGTTCCGGAACCGATGTTTGGCGTTTTTCAGAAGAGGTAAGGGCTGGAGATATGACATTAAAAGAGTTTATGGCTGCTGAAACGGGCATGAGTCGTTCTTCAGGAGTTTGTATGACAATGGGAACTGC
>Ga0208132_1001331_pt1 | contig 10562 bp, 11 predicted proteins | sample ETNtaG_16_FD_185785 | JGI IMG/M metagenome (GOLD analysis project Ga0208132, IMG submission 185785) | Marine microbial and viral communities from oxygen minimum zone, Eastern Pacific Ocean - ETNP201406SV199 (SPAdes) (version 2) | ecosystem: Environmental > Aquatic > Marine > Oceanic ... | reverse complement strand
ATTCTCGTATCTTTATTTTTATCCATAACTCTTCCAACCTGTAGGCAAGCATTAAGACCAAATGAAATTTCAGTTTGCATATCAGCTAATTTTTTTTGAACTAATTGTTTTGCGGCCAATTGTTTATTATTTACAATTCTATTTTCTGCATAATCTTTCGCAATAAACCACGATGTTTCTGCAGCACCCATTACTCCCCAGGCTATTCCGTATCGAGCTTTGTTCAAACATGAATAAACGGACTTCCACCCTTGTGTAAGAGGTAAAATGCTGTTCTTTGGAACTTTTACGTTATTTAAAATGATCTGCCCCGTTTGACTAATTTTTAAACTAGCTTTTTCAATTATAGATGTTGTTAAACCCTGCGTTTGACTATCAATAATAAATCCATGGACTTTTTTTTCTTTATTTAGCGCCCAAATAACAAAAACATCAGCTATAGGAGCGTTGGTAATCCAATTTTTTGTTCCATTAATTATGTATCCATCTGAAACTTCAGTAAAATTTGTCTTCATAGAAGTTGGATCTGACCCTGAAATACTTTCGGTTAATCCAAAACATCCAACTAAATTACCCTTGATAAGTTCGGAAAGATATTTGTTTTTTTGCACATCCGATCCAAAATAAAATATGGGATGAATTACTAATGAAGACTGAACCGATATTGCGGAACGATAACTACTATCAATAGATTCAAATTCTTTTGCAACTAAACCATAGGCAACATTAGAGGCATTGGCAGCTCCATAACCATTTATGGTAATACCCAAAAAACCTAGAGAACCAAATTCTTGGTAAATTTTTTTATCAAAAAAACATTTTTTATTATTTTCTATAACTTTAGGCAACAAATTTGATTTACAATAATCTTTTGTTGTTTTTTTAATTGATTTTTCTTCTTCGGTTAATAATTCATTCAAATAAAGAGGATCCATCCAACTATTTTTTATCATATAAAGTTTTTTAAGTTATAATTAATTATGTTATCAAAAATCATGAGAAATCCTGAACCTTATACACAACGTGATATATATCGCCTACAAACATCGCTTCCAGTTTCTTTGCATCCTCCACTGCGTCAGCACGCTCAGAAGAATGCTTAGCCACTTCAAACTCTTCCCATGAATTAAAATAAAGTTCGAATGACTGATAATACTTCGGCGTGACTCCTCCTCTGGTCTCTCCTTTTAAATACAGAAGTTTCTGTAGATTTGGATATTTAGCGACCAATGGCAGATGTACTTCGCTGACATAACGATCAAACTCATTTGGATTTTCTCGAACCGTGCCTTCCCAATATGCACAAAATACCAACATACTTACTACCTCCTCTAATTCATGTATTGCGTTTTTGTTAGTTTTTTTTCTTCATAGAGTAATTATTATTTCTTTAGATGTTTAACAACTTCTTCTAATAAAATCTGATTGCGTATTAATTCGACATTAATACTATGTATATTCCTTGGTTTTTTAAGTTGTTTTCGTATTTTCTGTATATTCTTAACCACACCTTGAAGATGTTTACGACAATAATTATGAGCGCCCTTTTTAGCCTCTAATAATTCCTGAATATCTTTTTCTTTTTTTTTCTTCTTTTTCATACAATTTAACAACCACGAGTACGAGTCAGATTAACTGACCCCTTACAATAAAAACGTCCAACCCCGGCTTTACCCCAAACCATTGGTCTTGATTTATTCATTTAATTTCGAAGACTCCATCAATCTCTACCGCAAATCCCAAAGGCAACGAAGGAACACCCGCGTTTGTCCTTGTGCAACGACCCGCGTCGCCAAACACTTCAGCCATCAAGTCAGAGACCCCATTAACAACATTCGGATGCTCTTTAAAATCCTTTACGCAGTTGACAAATGCACCAAGTTTCACTACCCGCTTGACCCTATCTAGGTCACCGTTGCAGGCCGAACGTACTTGTGCAATCAAGTTTAGCCCACACATGCGTGCCGCTTTGTATCCTTGATCAACAGTAAGATCACGACCAATCTTTCCTTTATATCTCATTTCTCCATTCCAGATCGTCACTTGTCCAGATAAAAATATAAAGTTTCCGCTCATGACATAAGGCTGATAGTTAGCGACAGGATTAGGCGCATCGGGTAACTCTATACCTAACTCCTTCAGTTTGTTTTCTATTTTTCCACTCATTTTAATCCTCCTTAGGTTTGGTTGAATATTTTGTTGTGCACAGTCCGTATCGAACTGTCCACTTCTTGTCCGGCCTGAATCAGGGCTGAACCCGCCTCCAGTGCCCTCAAACTTATCTCGGCGACTGCCGGTTTTTGGAACGCTGTTATCGCTTCAACTAAGGCATTTAAATTAATAATACCGGAGTCTTTCACAAGCGCAGCTAGGGCCACGATACAAATGGAAAGACGGTTGATCTTTTTGGCAGTAGTTATTAACGGCAAACGAATAATTTCAGCCTCTGTGTGTGGCAACTTGAGAGATTTTTCAACGTATAGTGTGCATGTGGATGGAAGTTTCTTGATGCGGGACTTTGTATTTTTTAATCCATCCTCCGATATCAAAACAAAGTAGTCAGCAGTGTCGATAGCCGTGTAATTAATGCGCTCAGGACTGACAATAATTTCCGAGACAGAATACCCGGTCATCACCGTAATGGGGTAGTCATCCTTCTGCGTAACGCTCAACCCTGCACACATCGAAGATTGTGCTAATAATTTCGCGGACGAGCGAACTTTCTGACCTGCACTACCAGCTATCACGATTCCAGTTTGTCGCGTGATGTTGTTGCTGAATTTGGTTTTAATTGCGTGAGGTTTACGTTCGACAGTGGCTGTGTCTACATATGTCGCACGATATTGTGCGCCGTATTCTAGACGAGGATTGTTGGCCACTAGACCGTACTTGAGACTGTTTCGATCCATGATGTCCATCAGATCCTTTTTTTTCAGTTTATTGTGGAGTAGGTAATAAGCCGTGCACATTTCCCAGATATCAAGCATTGAGAACCCAGGCTGGGTTATCGCTTCCGCAATACGGTCCGGGAGATCCTTGTCAAAGGTGGTGCCACGATATACCCATCCAGCACCTGCAGCGATGGCTGTTCCGCAAAGGTCCATCGCCCCTTCTAGATTACCCATTGGTGTCGTCGGAGTAATTCCGCTGAGTGGTGTCGATAACGAGTGCTGCCCACCCGTCATTCCATAATTAAAATTGTTGGCCACCAACAGTGTGATATCGATGTTTCGACGTGCCACATTCAACAGATGAGTACCACCTATCCCACAACCACCATCTCCCATCAGGACGATGACAGTAAGTTCGGGACGCGCAAGCTTCATGCCGCACGCATAGGTTATCGAACGACCGTGTAGACCATGAAAGCCGTGTGTAGTGAAATATCGATCAGACAGCCCTATACAACCGATATCAGTCACAATAACAGTTTTAGCTGGATCCGGTTGCAGTGTAACAAGCGCCTCATCCAACGCCTTGAGTAGCGGCTCATGTCCACATCCTGGGCAGAATGGTAACGAAGTGATCTCGTTGGTCAAATAAGTATCGATAACAGCGCTCATGACAAGACTCCTCGTTCAATAATCTCATTAGGCGATAACAAGGTGGTATCCATCTTATTTACTCCAACGACTTCGACCCCTGTAGTAATCAGGCGTTGAATCTCCTGGATGTATTGCCCCATATTCATCTCAGGGACAACTACCCTCTTGATACCCACCAGAGCTTTGATGAGCGTGATTCTTGGCACCGGATAGAGAGATTGTAAAGTAAGCGATGACATCTTGTGTCCTTGTTCACGCATCTTTTTGACTGCTACGGCAACAGAACGTGAGGTTATCCCGTAACTGATCATTAGTATCTCGGCGCCTTCTTCGATATCATGCTTGACGAGTGTGATATCCTCTTCGGCACTTTTAATCTTGGCTGCGTAGTGATCAATCATCTTCTGAATGATTTTAGGGTTACTGGTGAGGTACCCCGCTTCGTCATGACTGGATGTCGTGAATCGAGTGATTTGGTCACCACCGATGTCAGTAAATTCAGGCACTTCGTGTAATGCTTTGAACCGATATGGAAGACATGGATCGCCTATCGCTGCTCGTGTGCGGTCAACTAGCCGTGGTAGTTCAACTCGCTCCAAATCCACACTCTCTCGCGTTAAACCGATTTCCTTGTTGGTCAGCAAAAATACCGGAGTGCGGTACTTTTCCGCAAAATTGAACGCTCGGTAGGTGAGTTCATACGCCTCTGACACTGTAGCAGGGCTTAGAACTATCATCGGCTGACCTCCTGATGTGCACCAGCGTGTAAAAAGAATATCACCCTCGGCGCCTTTGGTAGCAGAACCTGTCGCTGGTCCTTGGCGTTGTACATTAACAATGACCAATGGTGTCTCTCCGATAACAGCAAGACCAATGTTCTCGCTGTAAAGACTCATTCCAGGCCCACTTGTTGCCGTCATCACTTTCGCACCGGTCATAGCTGCTCCAATGCACATACCAATCGATGCAATCTCATCTTCCCCCTGGATCGCTACACCGCCCACTCTGGGCAGTTTGTTCAACATATGATGCAAAATCGAAGTTGATGGTGTGATTGGATAGCCCGCGAAAAAATTACAATTAGCTTTTAAAGCACCGCGTGCAATAGCTTCGTTACCTTCAATAAATTCTAGTCCCATGACAGATTCCACATTGTAAATATCAGTCGTTTTTGCGCCTGAAATATAATTGTCCTGATATGATCGTCGGCTCGATCAAACATGCAACGCTAATTGTTTATCAGGTGTCATATACAAGGCATCGAAAGGGCAAATGCTTTCGCAAAGACCGCAACCTATGCAATTTTCAGGTTGCGTTTCAATCTTATCGCTACCAAGGTGCAAAGCATCATAGAAACAAATTTTTGCACATCTGGTGCATTTAGGAAAATTGCACAATTCGTGATCCACCACTGCATAAACTGGTTCAGCTTCGAATAATTGTTTTAACGTCCCTGACTTGCGCGAAGCAATGCCGTAAATCGATTCCAGATAGGGATAGTCGTTCGCATCAAGAAAATTATCAATATCCTTAATAATCTTAGGCAACCATTCGATTCCGTGCACCATCAGTACTGAGCAAACCTGCATAATCCTGGCACCGGTCATAAAATATTCGATCGCATCTCGACCGCTATAGATACCATTCGACCCCGATATCGGTATGCCGAGCATGGAATAAATCTCGTGTATCCAGCGCAAGGTTAGATACTTGACCCAAGGACCACCAATACCTGCCACGCCACCTATATAGGGCTCAGCTTTTTCTACGTTCACCGCGAACCCGACAAAACGGCTATTTATGGCGACCGAACCTGCACCAGCATCATGCGCGGCCTTCGCGATTGAGATCAGATTGTGTACTTCAGGTGTGAGTTTCACCATAACTTTGATGTCGACCGCCTTGAGAATTTGGCGTGTGACCTCAGCGGTGACATTTGGATCCTGTGCAATCCAGTTCCCTTCGGTTGGCTCTGTATAATCCGTGGGGTGAGGGCATTGATAGTTAAGTTCGACCAGCTGAATCCCACACTCCTTCATTAATTTGGTGAGCTTGATCCAGCCTTTAATCGTATTAGAAGCGATGTTTCCGATGATGTGCGAACCCTGTTTTTGCGCATAGGCCTGCGCCTCACGCAGAATTGGAATCCAGTCTGCGTAATGTTCTTTCGCATACCCGGATCGACTGTAGAAGAAAAAGGATCGATTCACTTTTCCTCGAATCAACTCCCCTTGGTCATTCAATATTGCATACTTGGAGTTATTAGTAAGGGTCTGCATTCCCGGAATGTCACCCACTGTCTTGATGATAACTCCCCCAGCGCCATAATCTATACATTTTTTAATGTTGTCCAGACTATTGCCGGTTTCAGCCGAAGCAACGACGATCGGATTCTTGAATTCAAGTCCGCAGAATTCGGTTTTAAGATTAGCCATAGATACAATATTCTCTAATTTCCATCACTCCAATATAATGTTGCCTGCATAGTTTTTGTAATTATATTTATAGTGATTACCTTAACAGCACCCATGATGATTATTTTGACCCACATCAATTTTTCTACCACCAACTAAGAAAAATATTGAAGGTTTATAAGCCCAGAACCACGATCCCTAAAAGCTTTTTCATTTATTTAATCTGTTAATACGTATTATTTTCATCGGGCATACTTGAGCAGAAATTTTGTTAGCCTCATATTCAACATCATTTATCTCGACGGTATAAAGTCCTTTTTTATTTCTTGATCCTAAAAGTACACTCCTTCCATCTTTTTTATTCATTCTCCATCTATCCGGAGCCAATTCGATACAATAATTACATCCTATACATTTCTCTCTTTTGTAGGCAATTTGTATCATTGGATATTTACAATTTTGTATAGCTTGTCGTTCGGACGCACTTTGTGATTTAATTTTATTGAAAATTTATCTCCTTTATTTACATCTTCAACTCGTTTGTCATTAATGCGGATTTCTCCAGCTATGGTCTCGATTATTCCTGTTGTTCTTCCCGTAATAAGGATGTTGTCACCTTCTTTAAGTTTTTGTGTTTCTAGGTCGAATTCTGCAACCTGTATTTTCGCGAAATATTTTTTGGCCTTACCTAGATAAATTTTCTTTTTTGCAGCTTTAGATCCATGTATTTCCGTCCATTCTCCCATTTTTTGTCCCAAATAATAACCATCCCAAAATCCTCTATTGTAGACAGTTTTCAATCTGCTCATCCATCCTTTTACTTTTTCTTTATTATATGTTCCTTCCAAATAAGCATCAGCAGCTTCCCGATAACATTGAGTAGTTGTTTTTACATATTCGGGAGATCTTCCTCTACCTTCTATTTTAAGAATACTTGATCCAGAATCTAAAACTTGATCTAAAAATCCGATAGTACATAAATCTTTTGGTGACATGATGTACTCATTGTCAATATCAAACTGGTGTCTGTCCTCTTTATCTATAACCGTGTAAGTTTTTCTACAATTTTGGATACAAGCTCCTCTGTTTGCAGAAGAGTTTGCAGTATGTAGGCTCATATAACATTTGCCAGAAACAGCCATACACAAAGCACCATGAACAAAAATTTCAATCCTTACTAAATTTTCCGAAGGTCCTTTTATCTGTTGTTTTTCAATTTCTTTTGTTATCTCTTTTACTTGGATCAAAGATAATTCTCTCGATAAAATAATCACATCAGCAAAATAAGCAAAAAAACGTATAGTTTCCAAATTTGTAACATTGGTTTGAGTAGAAATATGAACTTCCATATTGATAGAAGCTGTGTAGTTAATTACAGCTTGATCGGAAGCGATAATGGCAGTGATGCCAGCTTTTTTGGCTGTATCAACTATCTTTTTCATTAGTATTAAATCATGATCGTAAATAATAGTGTTAAGCGTAATATAGGCTTTAATATTTTTTTTTTTACAAAGTTCAGTTATTTCTGCTAAATCTTTCAGGGTAAAATTATTGGAAGATCTGGCTCTCATATTTAATTGTTCTATTCCAAAATAAACAGAGTTTGCTCCACCTTGTATTGCAGCTTGTAAAGATTCCCAAGAGCCTGCTGGCGACATTATTTCTATTGTTCTATTTTTCATACGTTAAATTTACTATAATTTTTTTGTTGAGTCCGTGCGTAAATCAGTGAAAATTTTTTTTGATATGGATCAGTTCTTGTTTTTCTTTTTCAATGTGTAGTGCATATGTAGTGGATAAAAAAAACTTACCGAAAGTCATGAGTCTGGAATCTAGCAGCTGTCGCAGTTAATCATCATACGATTCCATCTATCAAAATAGAAGTGAAAATCATGAAAAGATATATTATTGAATACCCAAATAATTTTGCTGCTAATTTTTTTTCTATGATTGAATTTTTTTCTTTTAGCAGGTTGAGTGAAATAAATACGTAATAAGCGCTTAGTGCTGTAGCAAGCATAAAATATGTTAATCCAGAAAAATTAAAAAAGAAGGGAGATATAGCAACTGGAAATAAAATTAATGCATACAAAAATATATTAAACTTTGTTGTTTTGATGCCAGATGTAACAGGCAACATTGGAATTTTTGCTTTTCTATAATCTTCAGATTTATACAAACTTAACGCCCAAAAGTGAGATGGTGTCCATATAAATATAATTAAAAATAAAATAATAGGTTCAAGTGCGATTCCGTTTGTCGCTATAGCCCAACCAATTACAGGTGGCAAAGCTCCAGAAGCTCCTCCTATAACAATATTTTGCGAAGTTTTTCTTTTAAGCCAAATTGTATAAACAAAAACGTAAAATAATATTGTAATTGCTAAGAGCGTCGCAGCAATTAAATTAGAAAAAATATAAAGAACAATTACAGAAATTAGTGATGATAAAATACCAAAAGCAAGAGCTTGATTTCTGGTTAATTTTCCAGTTGGAATTGGTCTAAGACATGTTCTGGTCATTAACGAATCTAAATCAGACTCGTACCACATATTTAATGCACCAGCTGCACCGGAACCCAAAGCAACAGCAAGAAGAGAAAAAACTACATCTAAAAAATTAACTTTCACGGGCGCAATTAATAAACCGACAGCACAAGTAAAAATTACCAAGGACATCACGCGAGGCTTCATTAAATTAAAAAAAGCCTTAAGATGATCAAAGAAATCTAACCGCAGCGATTTTGATTTAACGTTATCCATTTAATTATCAAAAGTTTATTTAAACTAACTTCTAACTTCCTGCTGCAAAATAAAATAGTCGTGTTAATAGAGTATATTCAGAATCCGCAGCCATTATTCCAACAAAAAGTAACATAAGAGTCATTGGCCATAAAAGGACGTTGACAATTGCATAACGTTCCCAGAACAAATGCATAAACACTGCCACTATCAACGCTGCTTTTGAAACCATAAATGCCAGAATCAGAGTCCATCTAAGAGTGCCCTCAAAATTTAGATAATCAACCATGTAGGAAAAAAAACTAAAGACAAACAACAGCGCCCAGATCCATAGGTAGATGCCAATTTTATGTGATTGTGTTTTATATTGTGACATTGTTTACCTTCATTTCACCATAAATAAAAAAATGCAAAAATAAAGACCCAAACCAGATCAACAAAGTGCCAGTAGAGTCCCATAATTTCAATTGCACGATAGTTAGATGTTACGCTAGTGAAAAAACCTTTCCGTCCTGTATCAAAATCTCCTTGCCATGTTTTTTTAGCCATAATGAGTAGAAAAATCACTCCAATCGTAACGTGAGTTCCATGAAAACCAGTGATCATAAAAAAGAAAGCACCAAATTGTTCCGCCCCAAAAGGATTGCCCCAAGGTCTAACTCCTTCGTGCAGAATTAACTTGGTCCACTCAAATGCTTGCATACCAACAAAAGTGGCTCCACATACAGCGGTCAATAACAAGAAAATAGTACATAATTTACGATTTTTTTCATAACCATATTTCACAGCAATCGCCATCGTTCCACTACTTGAAATCAAAACAAATGTCATAATCGCAATTAAGAGAAGAGGCACGCTTGTGCCAAAGATCTCAAGTTCAAAAACTACGCTTGCGTCTGGCCATGATGCCGCTGTGGATGCACGAACCGTCATATAAGAAATCAAAGCACACATAAAAATGAAAGTGTCGCTGAGTAGAAAAATCCACATCATGGCTTTATTCCACGGAATGCCCTTAAAGACTCTTTGATCTGAACCCCAGTCGTGGGTTAAGCCACCCCACCCTTTTGGAAGTTTACCTAAAGCACGATTCATTTATTTCCCTCTTTCTTCATGTTTTTTCAACCTTTGCTCTACGAACCTGACTTGGAGGAACGTTTTGTGGAATATAATCCTTATCCGCTCCAGGAACACTGAAATCATACGGCCAACGATAGACCACTGGCAGTTTATTCCAATTTCCATGTTTTGGAGGCATTGTAGGTGTCTGCCATTCTAACGAGTTGGCTTTCCAAGGATTTCTTTTTGATTTTTCTCCTCTTATGGCGCTATTGATTACATTATAAAAAAATATAAGTTGAGATACCGCAACAACTATAGTGACTATTGTAATAAATTCATTTAAACCTGTTGAGGAAGCATATGTACTATCATACATTTCATAATATCTTCGAGGCACCCCTTGTAGCCCTTGATAATGCATCGGAAAATAAATTGCGTAAGCGCCAATAAATGTAATCCAGAAATGAAGTTTTCCCAAACCTTCGTTTAACATACGTCCCGTCATCAAAGGAAACCAATGATACAAGGCGCCGAATACAACAAGAACTGGTGCAATACCTATAGTAAAGTGGAAGTGAGCAACCACAAAATAGGTATCGGATAAGGCTATATCAGTACCCACGTTACCCATAAACATGCCTGTTAATCCTCCGTTAAGAAATGTTATAAAAAAACCCAATGTAAACAACATTGGAACTGTAAAGTGAATATCTCCTCTCCAAAGAGTTAGAACCCAATTATACATTTTAATACCTGTGGGAATGGCAATCAGTAATGTTGTGATTGCAAAAAAGAATCCAA
>Ga0208132_1001325_pt1 | contig 10600 bp, 8 predicted proteins | sample ETNtaG_16_FD_185785 | JGI IMG/M metagenome (GOLD analysis project Ga0208132, IMG submission 185785) | Marine microbial and viral communities from oxygen minimum zone, Eastern Pacific Ocean - ETNP201406SV199 (SPAdes) (version 2) | ecosystem: Environmental > Aquatic > Marine > Oceanic ... | reverse complement strand
CGATGGCAGAGAGGTGGCTTCAATCATATTTCAACCGTCCCGGTCACGAGATAATTGATTATAATATATTTGCCATTGCGGGTGACGGATGCATGATGGAGGGTATATCCGGTGAAGCGGCATCTCTAGCAGGCCATCTCGGCCTGAGCAACCTGGTATGGATTTATGATAATAACCATATTACTATTGAAGGTAACACCTCACTGGCGTTCAGCGAAGATGTAGCCGCACGCTTTGAGTCTTACGGTTGGAATGTTCAACACGTTGAAGATGCTAATAATCTGGAAATATTGGAGAGGGAGATGCTGGCTGCTATAGCTGAAACCAGCAGGCCGTCTATAATTATTGTTGATAGTCATATCGCATATGGCAGTCCAAATAAACAGGATTCGGCAGATGCGCATGGGGCTCCCCTTGGCGAAGAAGAAGTGAGGGCAGCGAAGGAAAATTATGGATGGGATCCTGATAAGACTTTTTATGTGCCTGATGAAGTTTTGAAGTTTAGAGAGGCGATGATAGCTAAGGGTAAAGGGCTGGAAGAGGAGTGGAATGAAAAGTTAAAGGTATATACAGAGACATTTCCTGATCTGGCAAAGCAATTTAATATGATGCAGAATTGCGAACTGCCGGAAGACTGGGAAAGCATCCTTCCAACCTTCCCGGCTGATGCAAAGGGGCTTGCTACACGGGAATCAAACAATAAAATATTAAATCCGATTGCTGACAAAATTCCATGGTTTATGGGCGGTTCTGCTGATTTGGGCCCTTCTACAAAGACCTATATAAAAGAGGCTACGAGTTTTAATAGAGAAGATTATGGCGGCAGAAATCTCCATTTCGGTGTTCGTGAACATGCTATGGGGGCTATTATAAATGGAATGGCTCTTAGCAAGATCAGGCCGTATGGAGCAACATTCTTTGTTTTCTCAGATTATGTACGTCCTGCAATTCGCTTATCTTCATTGATGAAGCAGCCTGCAATTTATGTTTTCACTCACGACAGTATTGGTGTTGGTGAGGACGGGCCGACACATCAGCCTGTCGAACATTTAGCTGCATTACGTGCAATGCCCGATCTGGACGTCATCCGTCCTTCAGATGCCAATGAATTGTCGGTAATGTGGAAGTATATTATGAAGCTCAAGGATCGTCCTGTTGCGCTTGTTTTGAGCCGTCAGGCTATGCCTACTCTCGATCGTTCAAAATACGCTCCGGCTGATGGCGCATTAAAGGGGGCCTATGTCCTGATTGAGAGTGAAGGTACACCTGATGTTATTCTGATAGGAACCGGTTCTGAAGTTCAATTATGTCTTGATGCGTATGATCAATTAACAAATGAGGGAATTAAGGCAAGGGTAGTGAGTATGCCGTGCTGCAGTCTCTATCAAAGCCAGGAAAAAGATTACCAGAAATCAGTTTTACCTGATTCTGTACAGGCGCGCGTTATAGTTGAAGCGGGATCAACTTACGGCTGGCACGGATATACAGGAAGACCGGATGATTGTGGCATATTCGGACTCAAGAGCTTCGGCGCTTCGGCACCTGCAAAAGATTTATACAAAGAATATGGTTTTACTACGGAGAGAATAGTGCAGGTGGCAAAGAATGTTATAAAAAAAGCAAAGGGTAAATAATATCTTGTTAATCCTGTCTAAATATAAGTTATGGGAAAAAAGATTCACGCCTATCCAAATAAAGAGCAAATGGTAACCGCAACTACAGAGCGGGTTATTAATGAAATTGGACAGGCTATACAGGAGAGAGGTTTGTGTAATATGGCATTGGCTGGCGGCAATACTCCCCGTGAAATATATTCAACGTTAGCTGATGACCCTTACCGTGACCGTGTGGATTGGAACAGGCTTCATCTTTTCTGGGGTGATGAACGAATGGTTCCTCCGGAGCATGAGGATAGTAATTTCAGGATGGTTAAGGAAACCCTTCTTGATCATGTGAGGATACCGGATGGTAATGTACATAGAATTCGGGGAGAAATTGTGCCTGAGCAGTCGGCCCGGGAGTATGAGGAGTTACTGCATAACCATTTTGAGTCAGATTCGCCGCGTTTTGACATAATATTGCTTGGGATAGGGGAAGACGGTCATACTGCTTCACTCTTTCCCGGTACAGATGCAGTTGAAGAATGTAAGCTGTATACGGTTGGCGTCTTTGTTCCCAGGCTGGATACATGGCGGGTGACCTTGACATTTCCTGTGCTTAATGCGGCCAGGGAGGTTTTATTTCTTGCTGCCGGGAAATCCAAGTCTGATATTGTCCAGCGCATAATAAGTATTAAACAACCTGCTAAAGAATTTCCTGCATCCATGGTCAATCCGGAAGACGGGACGCTTCACTGGATGCTGGATTCTGAAGCTATGGTTTTAATCAATAAAAATGCAAGAGAAGTTATGTTTCCGTTTTAATTAACTTGCATGAAAATTTAGAGAGAGTAAATAGTAATTATGGATAAGCAAGTCTTTGGCCTGATCGGTCTGGGAGTGATGGGACAGAATTTTGTGCTCAATGTTGAGCGTAACGGTTACGGCGTTGCTGTTTATAACCGAACGGCCGAAACAACAGATAAATACATTGCAGGCCCTGCCGCCGGCAAGAATATTAAACCTGCATATACATTAAAGGAATTTATTGACTCGCTGGAAAGTCCCCGCAAGATCATGTTACTGGTTAAAGCCGGTGCGCCTGTTGATGCGACTATCCAGCAACTCATCCCTTTATTAGATAAGGGTGATTTGATTATAGATGGTGGGAACTCTTTCTTCACTGATACAGAACGGCGGGCTAAGGAGCTGGAGTCTCAGGGTTTCAATTTCTTTGGTATGGGAGTTTCCGGTGGAGAGGAAGGTGCTTTATGGGGGCCAAGTCTGATGCCGGGTGGTTCCAGAGATGCTTATAAGGAAGTTGAACCTATCATGAATGCGGTAGCTGCAAAGGCAGATGAAGATGGGGAACCCTGTGTGACCTATCTTGGTCCCGGGGGTTCAGGGCATTATGTTAAAATGGTACACAATGGTATTGAGTATGGTGACATGGAGCTGATTGCCGAGGCTTATTATTTGCTCGACCGGGCTCTTGGACTATCCGCTCAGGAATTTCACGAAATTTTTACAGAGTGGAATAAAGCGGAATTGTCCTCGTTTCTCATTGAGATAACAGCAAAAGTTTTCAGTAAGGTTGATGAAGATACCGGCAAGCCATTAGTGGAAGTAATATTGGACAAGGCCGGGCAAAAAGGAACAGGCAGATGGATGGGAGAAAATGCTCTGGAATTGGGTATATCAATACCTACAATTATTGCCGCGGTTAATGGGCGTATTATCTCTTCACAAAAGGAAGAACGTGTGCATGCTTCAAGTGTATTAACAGGTCCGACAAAAAAGTATGAAGGTGGATCACAAAAGTTGATAGATGCAACAAGAGATGCACTTTACGTGTCTAAAATTTGTTCTTATGCTCAGGGTATGAGTTTGCTTAAAAAAGCTTCTGTGGAGTACGGATATAACATGGATTTAGGAACAATTGCAAGGATCTGGAGAGCAGGTTGTATTATCCGGGCCAGGTTACTTAATGATATAACCAGCGCTTTTAACCGAAACAAGGATCTACCGAATTTACTCGTTGATGACGCATTTCGAGAGTCAGTAAATAGCAGACAGGAATCCTGGCGTTTTGTCATTAAATGTGCTATAGAAATGGGTATTCCCATGCCGGCTATGAGCGCTTCGCTGGCATATTATGATTCCTATCGCAGCGAACGTCTGCCTGCTAATCTGATTCAGGCACAAAGGGATTTCTTTGGTGCACATACCTTTGAGCGTATTGATAAACCGGGTATCTTTCATGCTGACTGGGAGGAGAAGTGAATACAACTCAAGCCATAACCTTATACACATCACAAAATAGTTTTCTGAAAAAACTGAAAACCATTTTGCCCGAGTATAACTGCAACCAAGATTTGGTTTTTGAGAAAACCAAAAACCAAACCGGTTTTAGTATATATACTGATTTTCAACAAAAAAGGGACAAGAAATGAAGAAAGCCAAGCATACCACCATAGTTATTTTTGGTGCCTCTGGTGACTTGACAAAACGCAAATTGATGCCGGCTTTGTTTCAGTTGGTAAAAGACGGTCTACTTACAGAAAAGACCACGATTGTCGGATTTGCCAGACGGGAAAAATCTAATGAACAATTTCGTGTTGAAATTGAAGATGCCTTAGTGGAATTTTCCCGATCCAAGCCTGAGGCAGGATCCGGGGAATTAAAAGTATTTAGTTCGCGTTGCTATTACCAGACCGGAAACTATGACAGCAGTAAAAGTTTTCATGAACTAAAAGTACTGATAGATAAGCTTGATGAAGAACGTGGAATAGATTCCGGTAAAGCTAACCGCCTGTTTTACCTCTCTACACCTCCCAGCGTTTTTTCCGGAATAGTTGCAATGCTTGGTCAAACTGGACATACCTGCGATCCGAGTGATAAAAATCGCTGGACAAGAGTCATAGTTGAGAAACCTTTTGGACGCGACCTTGAAACTGCTTGTGTCTTAAATAAAAACTTATCATCAGTATTAGATGAGAGTCAGATTTATCGTATCGATCACTATCTGGGTAAGGAAACCGTTCAAAATATAATGGCGTTCCGTTTCGGCAATAGCATATTTGAACCGCTCTGGAATCGTCGCTACGTGAGTCATGTCCATATCACAGTCGCAGAAGCCGTATGTGTGGAGGGACGCGGCGGCTATTATGATAATTCGGGTGCACTCCGCGATATGGTACAAAATCACATGTTGCAATTGTTGGCGCTTATAGCTATGGAGCCGCCTGCATCTTTTGCGCCTGATGCTGTTCGTGATGAAAAGGTAAAGTTGCTGAGCGCTATTCCTCCTATTGAAATGAATAAAGTTAACGAGTATTCCGTACGGGGACAATATGCGGCAGGAACAATAGACGGTAAACTGATTCCGGATTATTTAAGAGAGGGAGGTGTAAGGCCCAGTTCCGTGACCGAGACCTTTGTTGCATTGAAGTTACATGTAGACAACTGGCGCTGGGCCGGTGTGCCGTTTTATCTTCGTACCGGCAAGGCACTGACAGAACGACTAACTGAAGTAAATATTGAATTCAGACAGCCGCCTCTTGCTCTTTTCAGTCATATGAAAAATGATGAGGATGCAGAAGAACGGGGCCGTATGAAACCAAATATGCTCTCTTTGCGCGTTCAACCGAATGAGGGGATACGCCTGTCCATAGGTATGAAAGTTCCGGGCCCGAAAATGATTTTAGAGCCTAAAGACATGGAATTCTGCTACAGCAACGTTTTTGATGTAGAGCCGCCGGGAGCGTATGAACGCCTGATTCTGGATGCAATACTGGGTGACAGTACTCTCTTTATCCGGCAGGATGAAGTTGAGGTAGCGTGGACGTTAGTGAATGGAATACTTAAAGGATGGGCAAGTGAAGAATTACCCCATATTCACCTGTATCGGGCCGGTACCTGGGGCCCGTATGCTGCTGATGAATTTATTACCAATGATGTAAGAAAAACAGGGGCTTTGTAATTAAAAGCAGATTAACAATAACCTAATCCATCTCAACGTGGTATTTCCTCTCAAGCAGATTTCCCCAACGGGCATTATAAGGATGGACCTTGTGAACTGTAACCTTATCCTGTACCAGCGGCCTTCCCTCATTAGCCCACTTAAAGATTGATCCTTCCAGGTTGTATACTCTCGTAAAACCCATGTCCTGTAATTTTCTTGCCAGTACAGAAGAACGATAACCTACGGAACAATAGACGACAATAGGGCGGTCCGGATTGATACATGTGAAATGTTTCAGGGGGTCTTTGTTATAATGTATATTCATTGCTCCCGTAATATTGCTTACGTGAAATTCTTTTTCTTCCCTAGCGTCTATTATAATTATAGGCTCACTGTCAGGAGCAGTCAGCCATGAATATAACTCATCCGTCCGGAGTTGTTTAACATCCGGGTACTTATCTCTGATATCACTTATCACCTCTGTCCAGGTTAGTGCTTCCTGGTTACGTGAACACCCTGACATTGTTACTATGCCTGTCACGGCAAACATTACGATTAGAATAAAAATTTTTGTAGTCTTCCTTAACATATTAATCTTCTAAAGTTGTAGTAAAAAGCATTTTTTAACTCTAGGCACTTTAGGTCACTTCAAACTTAATTGCTATTCTCTGCTTCATCTACATCAAACCATAACTCATCTACATCATTCCTGTGAATCCTGATATTTACGTTTCCTTTAGCAATATACGAAGCTAATTCACTGAGATTGTCTATAGCAAATTCAAGAAACTCAGGATTGTCAATTTCATCACTTAATATTTCCTGCATTTTAATGCAGGTATCACAATCCATATCCTCTATATCAATACCTTCCATACATTCAACTAATTTCCTTATGCAATCCTGCGAGATTTGATGAAAGTAAGCGCTTCCTTCCGGCTTGAGCCAATCGGGGTTATCTATCATCTGGTTTCTTCCTTCATTTTTATTTGGTTAACGTCTCTGTTTGTAATGCTGTGCCTGTAAGGCTGCCATTCTGGTTGCTCTTCGAAATCAACCATTTTCCAATCCTTTATAACAGCCTTTCTCAAATAATTAAATGCCTCTTTTTCTTTTTTCAGTCCGGCATAGGCTGTAGCAAGGTAGTAGTAGTCTTCCGGCCATATCCTTTCGGGCGGCCATTTAGTGCGGCTTAAATCAATGGCGCTCAGATATGACTGAACTGATTCTGAATATTCGCCGAGATTGTAATTTAAGAGACCGGAGTATCTGTAATATTTAACTCGTACACTGAGTGGTAGCCGTGACGGATCATTCTCCAGCAGGGAATCAACTTTGCCCAACTGATGTTGAGCGGTACTATACTGTCTCTCTTTTGTGAGTCCGTATATGTAAGGTACCTGGAAATAGGAGTTTTCCGGATAATGTTCCGCAAGCCATTTTGAGGTATGATAAAAGCCGCTCCAATCTTTTTCAAAACGAAAAACCCTGAGGAGGACCCTTCTGGCTTCGATCGACAGTAAAGTGCCATTGTCACGAACGACTTCGAGTTCCCTGATCCCTTTCTCCTTATCACCTTTGGGTCCGCCAAGGAGAAATGACAAGACCTTTACGACTTTGGGCAGGGTGGCAGAGAAATAGTGATATATGCCTAAGCCAACATATGCATCGTAATATTTATGGTCTTTTTCCACAATCTTCTCAAGAATCTTAAATCCCTTTTTGCCCTTCCAGTAACCTCTCAACCACTTGCCGTTGAGGATATAAAATCTTCCGAGGTTGCCATTTGCTCCTCCCAGACAATAATATGCTTTCATATTATCCGGGTTCTCCTTAATTTGTCTGCGGGCAATATCAATAACCTTATTGTTCAGGTAAAGTATCTGTTCCTTCAGTCTTGCCCTTTCTTCTTCCATATTATCATTGAGATAGCGGAACTTATTGAGATAAAGACCTCCTTTGAAGAGATAGGGCATCGGGTCCTCAGGCCATTCACTAATAGCCTCATTGAAGATATCTTCAGACCGTTCGGAGTCCATTCGGTAATTTGCATCCATAGCCAGTTTTATCTTCTCTATTAAAGGATTCTGTTGTGCATCGCTCCTTTTTATAGATTCTGCATTTGAAAAGTTGCATAATAAAGTGCTGCTTAATAGGAGAGAAAACAGGCAAAGAATGATACCCGGTTTGATTAATTCGGAGTTTGCCATATTCACGATTTCTCCTTGATTTTATATCCGTCTGGACAAAGCTCTCCTGGTTAGCTATTGACCTTTATCATATTGAATATTTATCTTCATGGAAGTAACAGGTGTGTAGTAAAGAATTGTATAATTTTTCAAACCCTCCCAACCGCCTGAAAAGCGTAAGTCATTTAAGTGGGAAGAGGGTGAACCCTTTTATTTTAGTTTTAAATAATGTACTAAGTTTGATCTCTTGCTTATTACGGGCTTGATCTTACCTTTGCCGGATGTGAGTACTGTCATTACACCGGGACCGTGGCCTGCGATAACACAATCTGAATGGACTACGATGCCGATTGAAATAGCGCCTGTCTTGTATATTCTCCCGTAAGAGTGGTCTGCATCAGATATTGCCACAAAATCTCCAAACCTGAGTGTTCCAAGTCCGAATTTCTTTACGACTTTCTTATCGAACATCTGGATGTCGTAGTCGCCTGAGTAGCTATGACTGGAACCCAGTCCCGATCCCATAATTGCTGCAGGGACTATATGGGTTACAGGGAACTTGAGAATCCCTTTTGCTTCTTTTACTGGTATCTTCGACAAAAGGCGGGGAGATATGTTCATTGCGTGTATGTCAGGATAGTAATTTGTCAGGACTAATCCTGTTCCATACGCCTTTATCTGCATCTTGTCTCCTACCACCATTTTTTCAAGGGTTTTTGGAGGGAAGTCGACTATCACATGTTCGATACCGCCGTGTTTTCCAATTACATAACCTTTTGCCCCCTTGGCTTCTCCTGAGACAACTTTTACTTCATTCCCTGCACATGCCAGCGTGTTAAGTCCCGCATTTGGCGACCAGCTTCCGATGGACTTTTCTGTATTAGTCATGCTGACTCCAGGTTCCACATGATCGGCAGCCCAGCCGATTGCAGGGTCTCCAACCCTGACGTTATAAGTAATCCCGCCAACACTCGGAAGAACAAGTGGTTTGCCGTCAGCGCTGATGACATAAGGTGTACTTGCAAAAGTGGGGCTTGATATTTGTCCTACTACTGATTGCATTACTAATTTATCTTTGTTTGTCTTAACCAATTTCTAACTCCCTTCTAAGGATTCCCGCCTAACAGGCTATCGGGCAGGGAATATTTAATATTGTAGATTGTTTGCAAGCTTAGCACATTTAACTATATTCTTCCAAATAAATTAAAGCATTAAATTATTACAAAAAGCTGTTGATAGTTATAACGATGCTTTATATAATTAAAAATTCGCATTTGTACAAGAATCCGGGGAATTCATTGTAATAAAGAGTTTCCTGTGCTTAGTTTAACGTTTGGAATAACTTAATGTGAGGTATATATGGCAGCGACAGGTTGGTTTAGAAGAAATCAGAAAAAACTCTTAGGTACTTTAGTTGTATTCTTGATGGTAATATGGGGAATTGGTCCGGCAGCAGAATATCTGGTACCAAAACCTGCTATCGGAGAAATCCATGGTATAGAAGTCACACAGGAACAGTTTAGTGATACTGCGACCAGATGGGCGAGGATCTTTTTCAGAGATTCAGAAGAGCCTGTCGCTAAAATGGTATGGGGTCAGATGGCGCTTTTTATCCAGGCTGAGAAAATGGGTATTTTCGTAACTAAAGAAGAACTTGCGCAGGAGGTGCGGAATTTCTTTCCTGTTGACCCGCGTATCTTTGAAGACAAAGAAGCTTTCAGACGTATGCTCGGATCAGCATTCCATTTGACGGAGCATCAGTTTGAAAAGACTATTGAGGAATATCTTTTAAGCAGAAAACTTCTATACCTTTTAAAAAATTCAGTAAAGATTACCAGAGACGAGGCATTACAGAGATACACCAAGGAAAATGAAAAAGTAAAAATAAAATATGCAGCCCTTAACGCCAGAGATTTTGCCAGTAATGTTAAGGTTGAGGAAGACGAAATCAGATCTTTTTACGATAAGCACAGTGAGGCCTTCCCGAGTGTTGAAGAGGGAAGATGGGGTTATAAAGAACCTGAGAAGGTTAAAATAGAATATGTGATAACAAAGAATGCCGCAGTAGAAAGAGAGATTAATGCTACTATTACTGATGAAGCAATGCGTAATTATTACGAAGAGAAAAAAGACCTTATGTTCAGAACGGAAGACGAAGAAGAAGATTCAGAGGAGGCTTCTGTAATAAAATTCAAGCCATTTAAGGAAGTGAAGGAACAAATTAAAAATAATATATTATTAAAAGAGTATGAAGCCACGATTAACAAACAGATTGCTGATGCGGATGAAGAAATATACGAAATGATTGACAAGGAGGAGTTTATCAGCTTTCCTGATCTTGCGGAGAAACATGATCTGATGTATGTTATCCCAACAAACCGGAAGAATGGAACAAACTATTTTGCAAAAGATGAGTTAATCGAAGTGATGATAGATCTTCCGGAATTTCCCCAGCAGGTATTTGATCGGGACATAAATGATCCTTCTCCGCCCCTTAGTTCTGTGGAAGGTAAGCTTATTTATCGGGTGATAGAGAAAGTTGAACCGCGTACACCGCCTTATGAAGAAATTCGTGAGAGAGTTGCCAGGGATCTGAGTTATGCAAAGGGATTTGCAGAAGCAGAGAAGCTTGCTGAGAAATGCCTTGAGAAGATTAACCAGACGTCCTTTGAGGAAGGTATAAAATCTATTAAAGATGAAGCAGGTAAAATAGATATAACAGAAACAAAATATATCACCAGGCCGGGAATTATCAGTGAAGGTGATGATGTAGAGGTATTGGGGCAGGAAAGAGCTAAAATTGCTGAAACTGTCTTTGGTCTGAAAGTTGGAGAGTCAGCCATTGCAGT
>Ga0208132_1001324_pt1 | contig 10600 bp, 5 predicted proteins | sample ETNtaG_16_FD_185785 | JGI IMG/M metagenome (GOLD analysis project Ga0208132, IMG submission 185785) | Marine microbial and viral communities from oxygen minimum zone, Eastern Pacific Ocean - ETNP201406SV199 (SPAdes) (version 2) | ecosystem: Environmental > Aquatic > Marine > Oceanic ... | reverse complement strand
TTCAGTTTTCAGATGACCCCAAGACCACGCTCATCTATCCAAATGGATCAGTTGGCACTTGAACATGGAACTCTAAAGGTTTCGGTAGTAGATAAGTCAACAGGAGATCCAATTCAATATGTTGAATATATTGATAACTCTCCATTTTTTGATATGTTTCGTGGGGGAGATAGAGGTTTAGGGAAACCCCCTAAAATCAAAGTTAGGCAACTATGGTTCGGTTTTATACCAAATCCATTTTATAGTATGGTTTCAGATACCAGTGATTCAGCGTCTTTTTCAATCAATAAACCGAGTAGTGTTCACAATATCTTTAATCTTTCATATGTTTCTCCCAAATATTCTGTGAAAGTTTCGAAACAGTTTTATAATCCACCATTATTCCCTACAATCGTTAGGGTATATGACGATAAAGACCCTCTGAGCAAAGAATCAAATTACATAAGCATTCCTTTGTTAGAGAAAGATAAAAAAGTAGCAATGGTCAGGTCCGGTATATTTCCCGGCTTGGGACATTTGACACTTGGTAAAAATAAAGAAGGATTAAGTTTTTTTAGCAGTGCACTAGTGACCGTACTCGGGGGTACGTTTCAATATATTAAATTCAAGAATGAAGTTGAGTCTTACAACCACCTGAAAGATGATTATCTGACTGCACCTGAGGAGAATTGGACAGCTTATGAACATGATCTAAACCGGTCAAAAGGCAGAATAAAGGATCACAGATTTTGGGTCAATATGAGTCTTGCAACTTATGGAGCGATTTGGGGATTCAATTTGTTGACGGTAACACGGTAATTGGCTTGTTGGTTGTAATGCGTCATATCAACTTCATTTTTTTGATAATTCTAATGGTACTTGTTAATTCTTGCGATGAACCCGATTACCTGGAAACCTATAAAACCGATTTACCATCGCCCTCAACGTTGTATGTTGAACAAACAAACGCTTTTTCTTTAATGATCAATTGGCGTGTCTCGGAAGAAGACAATCAACTCATTGATCACTTTCTAATAGAAACTTTTTCAAGGGATGACAGCATAACCATCGATCAGGATCTGTTTGATTCGTTCATAACTGAGAATACTAATGCGAGGACGATCCTTATTGATAGAGATGATTCTACTCTGGTAGAAACGTTAAATAGTGATACGATATTTTTTGAATACATTGATCATGAAGCAATCTTTGATTCATGGAATTATTACCGTGTCACGATGATGTTCGATGACATCGAGTCATTTTCCATATTGACTGTTGCAGGTTACTTCTTTGAACTGTCTGAACCTGAAGATTTTATAATAGCACAGTTAAATGATTTCCAATTGGAATTAACCTGGGATAAGTCAAATTATGCTGATGGATATCGAATTGTACGATTTTATACACTATCGGAATTTGACTCTACGTTTGAATCATCTGACAGTGTGGTTATTGATTCAAGTTACTACCCGCAATATGATATATTACAAGACAGTATATACACAATAAGTGGTATTCAGCCGAATCAATATTATACGTATGCCTTAGTAGCTTATGCAGAACAGGATAGTATAAGGAGATGGTCAGACACAACTGAAGTAACCAGTATGTTGTCATTGGTTAATCCAATCATATCAGAGACAAAATCAGTAAACGACAAAACTGTTAGGCTATATTTACCCAAAGACAGCATTGATAGTAAGTTTGACACATTATTTGTCCTGAGAAAAGACGATACTCAATGGGCATGTGTAGAGACATTGATGGTAGATGCGATGGATCAATTTCTGTATGAATCCCGCAACCAGTATCTGATTAGTGGTGGTGAAGTACAGGTGAATGACGAGGCTGTATATCGACTGGTTGCCAAAGGAAAAGTAAATGCACTCGCATCGAATATTGTGTCAGGAAGTTCTTTAGATATAGAAGGATTTACTTTTGTTGAAGGTGGAAATTTTCAATATGGTTCGACAGATTCTACTGTCACTATTGACCCTTTTTACATTTCTATCTATGAGTTTACTGGTGTTGATTCATTCCCGTCTGAAGATGGCAATTTACCCAAAGACTCGATAAGCTGGGTTGAAGCAGTGAATATATGTAATAGTTTATCAGATGAACATGGACGAACTTTTCGATTACCATCTGAAACAGAATGGGAATATGTTGCGAAGTGGGATATTTTTTCTCAACAAGATTTTCTTTATCCATGGCAAAGTAACAGCATTACGGGAGACAATGCCAACTACATGAACAGTGGCGATCCGCCTGATAATGGACTGACACCGGTTGGTTATTATGATGGGGATAATGGCACTATTGACAGTTTTAGCCCTTTTGGTGCATATGATATGGGAGGCAATATTTTGGAATGGTGTGGATATGGCGATTTAAATTCCGATTTGGATGAGGTTAGTGGTAATAACTATACAGGTGATGATGAATTAAAAGTTCTACGTGGCGGTGGCTACTGGCATGACCCGGAACAACTCAAAACAACTAACAGATTTGAATATGGACCAGAGACACAAGTTTCAGGATTTGGATTCAGAATCGTAATGGAGGATACAGAATGAAGCTAATTAGATTCTGCTCTAATTTCACCGTCATTGTCATATTATTTCTTTATGGATGTGCCACCAATTATACCATCCAACTACTTGATGAAGAAAATCAATTACCGGTTTCTGGTATTCAGATTGAAATACTGGATGAAAATGGGGAAGATCAATTAATGCTTGATGAGTCAAATGCTGACGGTCAATTTGAGTTTGATTTGAGAGAGATTCCAGAAGACAGCTTTTTAATTGCAATCGCTGGAGAAGAATATTTTGAAAAAAAGGAGTGGATCAATACCCCTAATAAAAGCGCAAATATAGACCTTGTACTTGAAAAACGGATTACTATCATCATCGGTTATGTAAGAGACGAAGATGACGAAAATTATAGCTTAATTGATAGTTGCGAGATAACGACGATGCCAGCAATATCTCAGAAAATATTTACTGGCAAAGACGGAAAATTCGTAATTAAATCAGATGAGTTTGCAGAAGGTGTTTCTTACACGATTTTTGCCAGTAAGAGGAGATACGATGAAAGTTCTACTGATTTTACACCGCACATTAATAAGGAGACTATCCTGGAGAACGTTATCTTTCTTAAGAAGACGGACCGCGAAGAAGTGATTATTGAGCACCCAGAAATAATAGAACTTCCGCATAGTGGTGAGCCACCTACTAATTGAAGATTATGAAGAAACAAACCCCAGAATTAAAAGAGCTTTTGTTGATGAAGAAGAAACAGCTATCCATCTTCTTTTTGGTTGTGGTGATCGGTATTGCTATCATTTGGTTGGTTTTTTCTTCTAAGAATGTGGCTATCTCGGTCACTGATACAAACATGACACCTGATATTCATGTATTTGTTTATAATGCTGAAACTGATGAATTACTTTTGAGAGGAAAGACAAATAACTCAGGGGTATTTAAAGGCGAGATCCAGGCTCGGAGTAATGAAGATATAAGAATCAGCTGTTCTAAAGCGGGATATGTGTTTAAGCAAAATGAATTTGTAAGCAAACCATCGGGGAAACCTCTTGCCATAGCTATAACCCTTATCGTCAAGCCGGTTAAAGAAATTGTATTCAGGGTGAAAAATTCTGTGGCGAACATTCAAGTAGATGGAATAGATAGAACGGGTCACACGAAGTATCTCGGCAAAACTGGTCCTGATGGAGTTCTGATAACCAGGATTCAAAAGCGAGATTACGAGAGGATTTCCTTTAGCTATTCACTGGCCGGTGCCAATGTCTTCTCAGATAAAAATCAAACCTATTATTTTGAAAATCTCCCCCTGACGATAAATCTGAAAGCAATTCCCAATCAGGCTTTATCATTTTATTTTCACTGTCAAGATGATTTGGATTCAGACTTAAGTGATGTTTACATAACCGCAGACAACTTTTCTGAGACGAGAATATCAACTGACAGGTATGGCACTGCCTCTATCAGAATTAAACCAACAGAACAGCGTGGACCCTTTATTGGTGATATTCTAAGATGGAATGCAGAAAAAAAGAATTATACTGCCCGCGATATTAAAGAATCTGTTATAAGAGCAGGGGTCTTCACATACCCCGAGGGAGGTTTTAATAATCCGTATAATTTTACTCTTGGACGGGAATACAAGATGAAGATTCGTGTTTTAGAAGATAATAATCCTGTGCCCAATATAGACGTTTTTGTAAATAATAAATCGTATAAACGCACGGGTGAATCAGGTAATATAGTTTACACCTATTATGGAAAAGACATTAATAAAAGTGTAACATTTGATGTAATAAAAGAGGGCGTATCAGCAAGCCCTCAGACGGTTAAATTAGGGAATATAGAGCGCTCACTGACGTTCAAAGTCAAAACAATTCACGTGTTCTTAAGGTTTGTCGATTCAACAACAGATGAACCTGTAGCTGGTTTGACTGTAAAAAGAGATGGCAAAGAAATAGGCGAACCAGCAGGAATGGGAAGAGTGAAACTGATTTTCCCTGAAATAGGTAAGTATAACATAGGCATTAAAGATAGAAGTAGAGCATACTTGGATAAGTCTCGTTCTCTAGATATTAATCAATTTACAATAGGAAACGAGTATACTGTGAAGATTGATCCCAAAACCGGGGTTAGTTTTTCATTAATTGACAAAACATCTGGTAATGCTCTCAAAGGAATTCATGTCTTCCGTGATAGTAAAAAAGTGGGTACGACAGACGCAGCTGGGGGCTATGCAGAAGACTACGATCCCGATCCAAATAACTATTATACCTATTCGTTTAAGATAGACCACTATTTACCGGAGGAAGAAAGAATTTACAGGACACCGGGCCGGAGCAAAAAAGACATTGAGTTAGAACAGTTAAAAGCAACTATTACGCTAAAGGATGAAGTTGGAAATCCCGCATCTAATGTAGAAGTATCTGTTGGGAAAAAGATTATAGGTACTTCAGATGTCTCTGGTAAACTGCAGTTTTCCCCAAAACGTTTGGGGGTAAACTACACCCTGAAATTTGTTTCCCCAGAGGAACTATACGTTACAACTGAAGAAACATTGGATTTTGCTTACAATTATAAGAAGCAAACCTTTATCATTAACCGTCAGTCTTGGATTGAAATGTATTTCACCGACCCTGGAGGTTATTCTCTATCTGAAGTTCGCGTCATTAGCTCTACGGGTCAAACCGGCCTATCTGACACATCTGGAGTTTTCCGATACAAGGTGATTGACAAGTCGGCACCAGTGGATTTCAGTTTTACCAAATCTGGATTTGAAAAGACATCCACAAAGATTGTACCGAAGGGCGTGATGACTACTGAGAGAATACCGATGCCGGTCTTACAGGCTTACTTCTATGTTGTGGACAGTCGGACGGATCAGCCCGTAAAAGATCTAGAAGTACGTGTAAATGGAGAAAAACAGACGGCTACCGATTCCAATGGCAAGGCAAATATATTCCCGCATAAAAAACCCAGTAAATTGACATTATACATCGAAGCCCAAGACGGTAGCTATATTCCTTTAAAGAAGGACGTAGAGTATACCGATAAAAACTTAGGGCAATTCAAGATTGATAAAAGACCCATTGAGATCAAAGTTAGTTTGCATTGGAATACAGGATCTGCTGTAAAGAAGGGCATTATTGAAATTGACATGCCCTACCAGAGATACGAGTTGAAGAGTAAAGATAAAGGTACACACACTTTTGACTATTACAGCCGCACATCACTAACGCTAACAATTAAGGTGACAACAGATTCTGGTCAACCATTCGAAAGAAAACACCAAATCAATATCCCCCAGGATCCATCTGAGTATTCTGTAGATGTTTCACTTATTCTCGAACCGAAACCGAATGTTACTGTTTTGATAGACGAAGGTGTGCAAATAACAATCATTGATGATGACGATAAGAAAGTAATTGATGAGCACGATGGTAATTACACCGGCGAATTGCCAGATTTTGGTGGGTATAATTTTGTCAGATCAGGTGATGGATTCGTGGAGGCTGATACGACTTACATGGCCATAAACAAGTCAGAACTGACAATAGACCTTACCCGACAACCTCTTTGTGCAGAGGCTCAAGCATTTTATGATAACGGGCATTGGGACGGTTTTCTTCATAAAGTGGAACAACTAACCTTAAACGAGAACGAGAAGTGTTATTGTGAAAAGAACAAGCAAGCTGCTGAAGTCAGCATGGACAACCTGAAAGACTATGCAGGTGCATTAGAATTCTACAAGAAAATCACATATAGCACTCCACCCTGCGTCATAGACAAAAAAGATCCTAACAATGATCCTTATGTTCACCTGCGTATGTTGGAATGCAGTGTGAAGTCCCAAAAATATGAAGATGGGATCAGGGAAGCTGAAAAGTTTGATAGGTTGGTACAACTGTTGGATAAGAAGACCAAAAAACAGTCAATCAACAAAAAAGACTACCTTTTGGGATTATTGTATGTTGATGAATACTGGAGATTATGCGAAAAAAGTAAACGTGTTACTCTCAGCGAAGCAAAAAAGATGAAAAAGGATTTAAACGAATTAAGGAAAAGAGCAGTTAAGCACTTGGACAAGTATGAGAAGACGAAAAAAAGTACACCATCATTGCAGGCACAGCTTGCTCAGATAAAGAAAGGCTGCTAATTGATGTACTATCAAAAACTAACACGATCTGTATTATCTATTTTGATTACTATAATGGTGTTTTCATCTTCATGCGACAAAAAATCGACAAAAAAGTTACCTGTAAAAAAATCTTCCTTATCACAATTAGCTGAACAAATACTCTTTAATCCCGAGAGTATCCAAGATTATCAATCCGCCATAAGGTACTTCCAAAAAATCAGTGAAGACTCTTTGACAGGTGAAGAGACTGTTCTGAAAGGGTTGGCACACATCTATCAGGGGGAAGTGTATGAAGTGGCGGCACAAATGTTATCTCGAATGCAGTTAGACCTATTTTATAAATCAATTGATCCGGAACACGGTTCGAAATTCCCCATCACTAAAGAGATTGCCGATATCAAAAATGAGCTAACGTTCTGGATGGGGGTAGATGCCTATACAGTGTATGGCGAAAAAGAAGGCAGATCACTGCTATCATCGACCATGGCAGATCCATTGTATAAAATCAAACATGAGGTAATTAATGCTCTTTCTGATAATTCCAGTAATTATAGAGATCAGACGTTTCTCACTATAAATGATAACCAAGTGGACTTGAGTAAGAAACTGCCAACAATTGAAAAAATATTAGAAGCTCAACAATTGTTTAAGGGACAGAAATATGAAAGAGTATTGTTATTTCTCGATAAGGAGGGACTTTTTTCACACAACATCTTCCATAGCCATAAGCAGGTAGTGTATTATAGCCCTGCTGTATTCAAATTAGCTGCATTGACTCATTACAGGATCGGCATCAATGTTCTTGAGAATTCTTTCCAGAGAGCATTTCCTACGGCAGACTCAACAGGTTACAAAATTATTGCTATCATGAATCTTGGACAAAAATACCACTATTTTGAGGATACTGGAAAACTGTCAGCGTTATGGGACGACTATAGAGAATTTTTAGCTACTGAGGAATCAACGGTGCGGGGGTTAGTGGAGACACATCCCAAAATGCCCTATTGCCTGGACTGGATTAGATTCGAAAATGCAATTCTGACTGTATTGAAAGACTCACTACCAAAAGAGTTGGTACTGCTTGATGATCAATATGATCATTTATTGGAAACCATGAAGGAGTTTATTGTAAACCCACTCGAATCCGGTTTACATAATGATATTCATGATGTTTTATTGGACTTTAAAAAAAATCCCGATAGAATGGATGACTATCCTACGATAATGTCAGGTTTTATAAAGGAATTAAATCAATCTTCACTTTCGTATACAGAGAAGAAATTGATACATGATTTAACAGAGAGTTTAGTTTTTAATCAAAACATTACAGAAAAATCTTGGCTTAGGAATAGACCTGCTTTTTTACTATCATTATATGGAGCTTTGAGGTGGCACGGAGGCAGACTACCAGATTTAAATAGCTTCTTGATTGACGTGAGAGATAAGGATGAAAGACTTAGTTCCCTGCAGGAGATTGCCGCATTATTTACGCAAGAATTAATTAAATAATAGTTTGAGGTAAACAAATGAATATCAAAATAATTAGGAAGATTGTAGGAATCACACTATTAGTAACCTTCTACAATTTTCCTCTATCTTCTCAAAGTTCAGAGAAATATAGTCTGTTTTACAGTGTCCCCTATTTTGAGCCGAGATTAATAAATCCGATCCACGGCAGTTATTATATTGAAGGTGTTCAAGCGAATGAACTGATGTACAGCCGTCTTTGGACGTGGAAAAAAGATATTTCTGAGACTTCAGACTTAGTGGATGGCATAACACCTAAATCATTGCTAACGATGTTGGTACCAGCCATGAAGGGCAGCAATTTATGGAGTTGGAAGATAAAGATCAGGCCTGGTTTGAAATGGCCTGACGGCAGACCGTTAACGGCCGAAGATGTAAAATTCTCGTTTGAGGTTTATAGTGCTGACAAAACGAAATCTGCCTTGAAAGAATTGTTAGATATTTTCAGAGAAATCAGAGTGATTGATGATGAGACGATTCAGTTTTTCGTTGAACCGGAAGACATACGCCGCGCCAGGTATGTTTTACCCCTGGTACAAATTTTACCTAAACACAAAGTTGGGACAAATTATTTACTAAAAAATTCACAGTTTTCCAAAAAGCCCGTGGGAAGCGGACCCTTTCAGTTTGTTCCAAAAAAAAGTATGCTTACAAAATTTGTATTTGAAAAGAATGCTAATTACCATCGTTGGGGAAAGCATTCTAATATCAGTTCTGTAAAAGTACTTGAAGAAAGAGTTGTGGGTGCTGTTATTAATAAGCTAGTGCCTGATAAAAGAGAAGAAAATTGGGGTACATTAGATATAGTGCTCAATGTACCAAATTCACGATTTAATTTTCAGAACTTAACATCACAAGGGGATCACCTAACTTTTACACCCTATAGTTCCAATTCATGGTACGGAATCGCACTGAATTGTGAGAAACCCTTTCTTCAGAACCGGCATATAAGAATAGCACTGACCCATGCTTTAGATATACAAAAAGCGATTGACGATAATTATACTACAGTTAAAAAGGGTGGTGTTGATGAATCAGTAGCACACCGTATTTCAGGTCCGTTTAATCCACTATGGGGAGCAGGAGATGATAGTAAAACACCAAGAAAGTATGATCCGAAAGAAGCCAAGAAAAAGTTGGATAAGAACGGTGTTGTAAAGAAAAAAGGGGGCAGATATTATAAAGGAAAACCAGTTCATTTAACACTAATATATAATCAAGGAAGAATCCTGAAGGGAAGTGCGGAAGAAAGTGTGATTAAGGCGATTGATAGATCCCTGAAAAGAATCGGGATAGAAGTTACAGCGGATGCATTACCTGCAAAGGTATTTATAGAAAGATTGGAAAGCGGGGATTTCGATATGGCTTTCCAGTATTATGAATTGAGTTACGGGGGGAATGTAGCACCCTTGTTTACGGAAGATAACACTCAGAATATTTGCCGTTTTTCAGATCCAATTTTAGATAGTTACTTGGATAATTATAATAAATCTTCGGGTGTGGAAAGGAAAGAATACGGCAAGAAGATACACCAGATTGTTTACAATGAAGCACCATACATCTTTTTGTACAGATTAGATAGAATCATGGCATACCGAAATGAACTTGAAACCCATGAAAATTTTGTACCTAAATACTTCTTTACGCATATCTATAATTGGTACTTCAAAGATTGAGTGAATATTCAATATTGCAATCGATCAAAAAATTATTTCTGAGAATCGTTTTTTCACTATTTATTATTTTTTCCGTATTGTACAATTTTGAGAGTGATTCTGTATTACTGAAATATGGCGATAACACTTTATTAGCTTTCTTGAAGTGGTTCACAGGTTTTATCACATTAGATTGGGGTAACTTACACCATACGGGACAGAAACTGGTTTTGATGCAAGGGGACAGTAATACCGTTGAAATATTGCCGTTTCTATTCAATACCTTTCTCTACGGAATGGCAGGTTTAATATTGGCTGTTCTTGTATCAACAGTCCTTACTTATAAATCTGTCTTTAACAATTCAAGCATTACTAAAAATATTTCTAATTTTATCAATTTACTGTCCGGCATCCACATTATTCTCTTTTGCTTTGTTATTAAAATAGTTCTAGGTCATGAAGAAGGATTCCATCTCTTTATTCTGTTTTCAATCGCTATTGGCAGCTATACATATGCTGACATTTGTCAGTACCAAATCGGTCAGTTTCATAAATTGCTTTCGGCTGATTTTATAACTGCAGCTCGTGCCTGGGGCGATTCCCTTATTAAACATACTTGGAGACCTATTTTCATTGGATTTCTTTCTCAATGGAATTCACTTATGGGTATTGTGTTTGCAAGTACCATCATTGTTGAGTATTTCTTTAAGATACACGGAATTGGTTATGCCATAGAACGATACCTGATCACCCCG
>Ga0208132_1001319_pt1 | contig 10630 bp, 10 predicted proteins | sample ETNtaG_16_FD_185785 | JGI IMG/M metagenome (GOLD analysis project Ga0208132, IMG submission 185785) | Marine microbial and viral communities from oxygen minimum zone, Eastern Pacific Ocean - ETNP201406SV199 (SPAdes) (version 2) | ecosystem: Environmental > Aquatic > Marine > Oceanic ... | reverse complement strand
CCCAGATCGCTGAAGAAGAACAGTTCGGCGCAAATATACCCTTATTCGCTGAAGGTGATTTTGGTGATTCACTGTACATTGTTGTGGATGGTGATGTTAAAATTCACAAAGGCGATCGCCACATTGCGTCTCTGGGTAAAGGTGCCTGCCTGGGAGAAATGGCATTGCTGGACCAAGAACCACGATCGGCGGATGTGACCATGGAAACAGATGCCACTTTGTTAAAGATCACTCAAGAGGACTTTTATGAGATCATGAGTTCCAATATGGAGATCATGCAGGGGATTGTGAAACTGTTAACAGGGCGTTTGAGAGACGCTATCAATTAGGAGAAAACAGCTCTTCGGTCTTTTCATCCAGTTTTTCTTCAACGGCCTCGCCTACTTTCTCCTTTACTGATTCACTGATATCTTCAGCTTTTTCAGAAATGGTCTCTCCGGCAGATTGAACACCTTCCTTGATTCGATCCATATCCACTCCTTCACCGCTCCATGCTAGATAGGCAACATATATCACTAAAATGGCCGCGACGACCAAAACAAGCTTGATCAATTTTCTGATCAAACCAAATAAGATGATTAATGCAAGAACAACTGCAACTGCCAAATACACTGGGTTTTCTACTAATGCTTCTATAATTACATCCATTACTCAGATTTCAGATGTTTAAGTTTATTGCGGTTTATATGGCCTGTTTCTTTTTCTAATGCGTCGATCAATTTCATAATATAGGGATCGTCTTCCATTTCCAGGGTCATGGTCTCAATGCGTGAAGAAGAAGAAATAATCTCCATTTCGTCGTTAAAATTGATCTCAACGACACCCACATAATATCCCTCCTTACCTGCTTGAACGATTAAACAATCATTAATATTTTCACCTTTATCCAACTTGGTTTGGGAATGGCTGCCAATAATCACATTTAGACCAGACACTGCTTCAGCCATTTGCACATCCTTGTCATGGCCTTGGTGGCTTAAGGCAAGTATTAAATCCAGCGAATCAGAAAAATCATATATAAAATCTCTGATGATTTCTTCGGGATCTTCAAACTTCAGTGTTTCTTTAATTTCCTTTGGATAAAATCGAAATACACTGGGATGCACTGTTCCGATAATACCTATATTATAATTTCCCTTACTCAAAATAACATGACTGTCTAAGCTAAGCTCATTGTGGTTATTCAAATTTGCAGCAAGGAACGGGTATTTCAATTTTTTTGCAAAATGAGACAAGTTGTTCCTGGATAATTCCTGGTCACCCGCAAGTACTGCATCATAGGGTAAAGAATTATATGCTTCAACAATTAGGCTGTCCAGGAAAGGACGTTTGGTAACTGGGAAAAAATCCCCGGCATCAACGACTATTGTGTTGGGATGTTTTTCTATAAAATCATTAATAAAAACAGAACGTTTCTCGATGGCTCCAAAAGGATGGTCTGGACAATAACAATTTTCAAGAGCACCATTTGTGTTATTGGTATGCAGGATATACAGGGTGTTGTCTTCTGCTTTTACGCAGAAGATAATCAGCAGTAGTGTTACAAAATAATTCCTCATAACCTTGGTTCAAATTGCCGTAAAAGCATGTAGGATTCAAGAGAATTTTTCCTAAACTCAATCATGTTGAAACCAATCATTTCAGCTGTCATTATAGCCGTTTTTCTATTTTTCACTAGCGCTTATATCGCGCTAAAAATGGGCGCCCTGCCCTGGCCGATTATTTTTTCTATAATTGTTTCATCAGGTCTTTTAAAGATATTTGGCGGTTTATCTACTAATAAAGTAAATATTGCCCAGGCTGGCGGTTCCATTGGCGGGCTCATGGCAGCAGCAGTGGTATTCACTTTACCAGGGCTAATTTTAAAAGATTCGACATTTTTTTCACAAGGCTGGCTGGCGTTGATTTGTGCTTGTGGAGCAATTCTTGGCATTGGTTTATCCATCCCTTTACGGGAAGAATATGTATTAAAACGCAATTTACCCTTTCCAGCTGGCCGTGCAGGAGGAGAAGTTATCAAAGCAGGATTCAACCAGGATAACCGTTTTGCACTGATGATCATTTTTGGTTTAATCGCAGCACTTTTTACCTTAGGCAGAGAATCACTGGGCTGGAATTTTATCAGCGTTGGCACTGTAGGATCACAATCCATTTTGGTCTTAATCATGCCTATGGTAATAGCTACGGGAGTTATTCTTGGTTCTGAAAACAGTTTTTCCTGGGGAGCAGGTGGTATCTTATCTGTTTTATCAGCCCTAATCTTAATTACGTTTTTTGATCTCCATGATGCAACACCACAAATCCAGAATTTTGGAATGGGGTTGGTCATTGGTTCAGGAATTGGCTACATCCTAATGCATGCCGGTTTTCCCCTGCCCACAAAATCCATCATTTTCAAGCAGCAGCCTTGGGTATGGGGTATATGCATCATCAGTGGCTTAATACTATTTTTTGTGGGTATTCCCTTATTTGGTGTGGCACTGTGTTTAATACTGACTTTTATTACTGTTAATCTTGCCAGCCGAATGACAGGTTTAACCAATATTGATCCCCTTGAACAATTTGGATTATTATCTGCACTATTGATCATGTTTTTCTTTGGCATGGTCAATCTTGAATTATCCTTGGAACACCGCTATATCATTACATTTTTTATCGCTACGGCTACCGCCATCGCTGGCGACATTGGCCATGATTATAAATCAGCTCAAATTGTGGGCACGGATCATAAACAGATCGTCACTGTTGATCTTGTTGCTGCAGTTGTAGTCGCACTGATGGTTCCGTTCCTGCTGGGTTTTATTCAAAACCCGGTCATTGCCGATAAATTATTCACACCTGATTTTCCCGCGCCACAGGCACAAATAGTAGCTGCAAACCTACAAGGCCTGTCCCATCCACGAATTTTCATGTGCGGTTTAATATTTGCAATTATTATCGAAGCTTTTCGATCAAAAGGTAATCTATCAGCTATCCATCTAATGCCCTTGGGAATTGGACTGTTTTTAGGATTTAACTTGGCATTGCTCATTGCCATTGGCGGTTTCATTGCCTTGAGGGTCTCGAAGAAAGGTTCGGAGAAGATGTTGACTGCCATTATTATTTCAGCGGCAATTCTTGGTGGCGAAGGCACCATTGGTTTTTTACAATCAACCGTTCAAGTTTTCTTTCCGGAAAAAGTATCATTGGTTTTAGGATCAACAGCGTTGCTGCTCATTGCATTATTAGCACGCAGCATTAGAGGACACTTTCAGAAAGTATGAGAATATTATTTTTAATTACTTCCTTACTATTTGCTCAATCTAAATACCCTGCTGATACAGTCCTCACTTCAAAAGAATCATGCATAATAGAAAAAATAGTGGTCCTCCCTATCGCTGGATGGCAAAGGATCTCCCACAATGCTTCTATTTTAAATTGTCAATTCTATCCAAGCTGCAGCCAGTATGGTGCAATAGCCATAAAAGAAAATGGTTTGTTAAAAGGTTTGCCAATGACAGCAGATCGCATTGTGCGCTGCAATCCGTCTGCCTTTTTCAATCATGTGCATATTCGGGGCGGGTTTCACGAACCGGATGGCAGGCTTATAGATCATCCCGCTTCACATCTTGAACCTTCTGCTAAAAGATCACCTGTTTTAGCGGGTATTTTTTCAGCTGTTATTCCCGGAGCTGGCAGAGCCTATGCCGGACGTTGGTTTGACGGATTTATGGGCTTTGTCATGGTATATTTAACATCGTCTTCTGCTATAGACGCATCCAAAAGAGATAGTTACTTTGGAAAAAGTTTTGCTTATTCAATGGCGACTATTTTTTATACGGGAGAAATTTACGGTGCCTATAGATCAGCGAAATATTATCAGCGGCAGTAGTTGATGAACGTAGAATTAAAAGTGTATTTTTGACCGCTTAATTGTTGCCACCGTAGCTCAGGGGTAGAGCAGTCTGGTAGCTCGTCGGGCTCATAACCCGGAGGTCGCTGGTTCAAATCCAGCCCCCGCTACAATGAAAACCCGTCTTTTGACGGGTTTTTTGTTTGTGAAAGAGACACCCACATTGTTGGGTGATTATTTGTAATTTTCTGTATGAAGCATCTCTGGGTCAAATAATTAATTAGAAAGGAATAAAATATGGAAATGTTATTAGTGGCTCCATTTGTAATTGCCCTCATAATCGGCATCTTTTTGCTCGTATCAGTTATTCTACGGTGGTTGTGGAATATGACTATGCCAGAAGTCTTTGGTATAAAAAAAATCACTTATTGGCAGGCATTACGAATATTAATAATCAGTGCAATATTATTTAATGGTAACCCAAACGATGAAGCAAGAAAAATCAATAATACGGTGGAAGATATCAGCGAAAAGCTTGATATGATTATTGAACAAAAAGACTGAGATTAGAGAAGTGAGTGAAAAAAATAAAACCGAATGAAACGCCTCTGGCTCAAATGAATGAATTATTTACAGATTCTTACAAAATAATTCTTTATTAATTAATGATACTCGTAATACCTTCGCCGGCTATTTTAAAATATAAATCAGCATTTTCACTTTGCACGAATCAACCAAATTATTTTTCAAGGAATATGAATAATAAAATGAATAGAAAAAAACTGGAATTACTAAATTTATTAAAAACACACTGGTTGTGGATATGGTTCTGGCGTGTAACTCTGGTCGTTTCTCTCTCCTACGCTTGGTATTGCTTCTACGTCCCCTCCAACAGCATCGTTTGGGCTGACAACTTCACTTCGGCTCAATATAAAGCTAGCCAGTCAGATAAGCCTATCATCCTCTTCTTCACCGGAAAGTGGTGCGTTCCATGTAAGGTTATGAAACGCAACGTCTGGGCAGATGATCAAGTGACCAAAATTGTCAATTCATCGTTTATACCATTAACTATTGATGTGGATGATCCTGACCACGCTGCCATTTTAACTCGCTACAACATTGGAGGTACACCAATCACGATCGTTACCGATCCAAACGGAAATGCTTTGCAATGGCGAGTAGGGGGAATCGGTAAATCCGAATTCCTCGAATTACTACGGGCATCGAATCTATCCGCCATTAATTACTTGTAGTGTCCTTTAATGTCATTTGATTATAATTGGTTTGCTACGTTATTCTGTAGGTCTACATATTGTTACAACATTGATAGAGAATTATGAAAATAAAAGATAAAATTACAGTTCTTGTTGCTGGGGCAAGTGGAGCAACGGGTCGTTTACTTGTTGAACAACTACTTGATTACGGGCAACATGTAAAAATAATAGTGCGTTCAAAAAATAATTTACCAGAATCAATTAAAAGCAATAGAAACGTAACTATTATTCAGGCAAGCATCCTTGATCTTAGCGTTGCTGAATTAAATGAATATGTAGAAGGGTGTAACGCAATAGCATCATGCCTTGGTCATAATATGAGCATTCAAGGTATTTTTGGTAAACCTCGTAAGCTTGTAACAGATGCTACCAAAAGATTATGCAGTGCAATAAACGAAGGAGAACCTAATTCTATGGTTAAGTATATACTAATGAACACCGTAGGAAATAGAAATCGTGATTTACCTGAAAAAATTTCATTTGGTGAAAAATGTATAATCTGGCTTCTTCGATTGTTAGTACCACCGCACATTGATAACGAAGAAGCTGCTGAATTTTTGCGTACGAAAATTGGTCAAAATGACAATACTATTAAGTGGGTAGTAGTTCGCCCAAGTTCATTAATTGATGAAGAAGATGTATCAGAGTACAAAACACACTCTTCTCCAACTAGAAGTGCAATATTTAATGATGGCATAGTTAGTAGAGTTAATGTTGCTGCCTTTATGAATAAACTCATTACAGACCAAAATCTATGGGAAAAATGGAAAGGTCAAATGCCTGTTATTTATAATAAAGAAATATAATTTAATTCGGGGATAAATCGACGCTCATTCGTCTTCCAGCCAACTTCAAATAGAAGAAGCTGCGTGAGTCTCATAACCCGATGGGTGGGTTTAATTGTACTGAAATGCCTCTTCTAATGGTACATCAAAAACTTTAGCTATTCGAAATGCAAGTTCAAGTGATGGTGAATATTTTTGAGCTTCAAGTGCAATAATCGTTTGTCGTGTTACACTTGCTTTTTCAGCTAACTCTGCCTGAGTCATTTCATTAGCCTCAAATCGCAATCGGCGAATTTGATTCTTTATTCTTTGTTCTTTCATTTAGATGTTTTTTCTATAATTAAATAGCTGAGTTAAGGATTTTCCAGTTGAAGATAAAAGTGCTATAATAAGCAATATCATAGCGATTTTAGGGGGAGTTAATAAACCAATATTTTCTTGATATAGGGCGTTGAAAACAATTAAGCATATTATGCCGAGAATACCCCCATGAGAGAGATAATAACTTATTCTATAGCTTTTTAATTCGTAAATATAATCTCGTTCATCTTTTTCTTCTCTTTTTGTAAGGGCGTTAATAGCTCCAAAAACGACTATTGAGTAAACGATAGCAAGTATAATTGTAGTGGAGATTATTTGAACTAAAACTTCACCACCAAACTGATTTGAGGTAAATACTTTAGAGACAAAAAATAATGACACTAGTATATTTAATATTAACTCTGCCCATATGTTCAATTCTCTATTTGAATAATTATTCAGAAATTTCATTTAACTCATCCTTTTTTAATTAATTAATAATTATAATGTAAGAAATATATTACATATTGACAAATATATATTACATTAGTACTATTCCCCCTAAGCCCCACCCACCAGCGAGGTTTTTTGTTTGTGGGATAAATCGGCGCTCTATCGTCGTAATGGTTAATTAAATAGAAGAAAATAAAAGAGGCTCATAACCCGGAGGTCGCAAGTTCAAATCTTGCCCCCGCTACAATGAAAACCCGTCTTATTGACGAGAGACTGGGGTTTTATTATTGTGTATACAAATGTAGTCTAATGTATTCAATATTCCGTTTTGGTGCACGATTTAGGCACACTATGGGCACACTACGCTACTCCGCATTCATTTTTGGGATTTCATTCAAATATTTGCTGGTCAATTCAAAATTAGGTACCGTGTAGATCTTTGTTGTTTCGCTTGCGCTGTGTGCCAACAATATTTGACGATCTTCAATGCCTAATCCCGCATCTCGCAACAGGTTATTGAATGTTTTCCTGAAACTGTGCAAGGTGGCTTTGGGCTGGTGCTTACAGAATAATAATGTAAGTACTGTGATCCTGGGTTCCTCGAAACCGGACCAATTAAAGCAAAACTTGAAGACTTTGAAGTATGTAGACCAGTTTGACGATTCACTGATGCAGCGAATTGATAAAATAATATCTAATCAAAAATAGAAAAATATAATCTAGCCTTGAATCCCTTCGACACTTTCTTCAAGTGACCGTGCTCGGCTGAGGAAATCAGCGACTGCCATCTCTTTTAAAAATACCAACCCATGAGTTGCCCGGAGATGGGGGTGCTCATTCTGATACCAGAAATCCTTGCCTAGGGCCAGTTCCATCGTCGCGTGCTGTTCCACCCATATTTTTTGAATCAGGTCGCAAAAAGGGCCATCCAATTCGTAGCTAGGGAATGAGGCTTCCTTCTGACTGAGATAGCAGGTCATAAATGTATCGCGTAGTACAGCCATTGAATTCAGGGAAACTGGAAATATGAGGTTTGCTTCAGCTGGATCAAAACGATACCATACGTTGCGATATCCCCAGATGCGTACATCAGATAAATCTTTTTCTTTTCCCCAAATACGAATGGCTTCCGCGATAGCCTGTAATACTTTATAGTGTGTATCAGGGCCACTGCCTTCAGGATCAAGTGCCAGAGTGAGAATATCCGGGTTTGTTTGCTTGATCAAATTCAAGATCGGTTCCACATCGCGTCTCCGTTCTGGAATCTCGGAGAATATATCACCAGTGTAGAATCCCAAACGTAGATGGTGAATGTCCTCCATCCGTACACCATAATGGGCCCAGGCCAACTCTTCCTCGAATTCCCGCAGCATGCCTTTCAAGCGCTGAATATCTGGTGGATTTTTTTCCCCGTCAAAGCAGCCAGATAAATATTCGAGGATTTGACCGATCTTTTCAGCCAGTTCTTTTTTGGATTTTAGTTTATATATGCTGACCAAGGAACGCACTATACGGTGACAAAGTCCTCGAATCTGGCCATCAAAATTTTGTGCGGAAACCTTATCCAAATAATGGTAAACATCTTTACCTTTTTTTAATTGAAATCCCTTTTTGAAAAAATCTTGGTAATCCGTCATCTGGATCTTGCCGGCTTGCAGAAGTTCAAGCGTTTTTTTCAATATTCTGGAAATATAACTGTTCGTCACAGAAGTGAACCCAGAGGTCATAACGGCAAAATAATTTTTATTCTTTGCTGACCGAACAAGATGGTTTACCAGTGGTGAATATCCTAATAGTATATCATCGTGATGGGGGCCAGTGTGCAATATGGCTTTGTTATTGGGTAGACTGGCCAATTTTTGGATTTTCCCTTTCAACGAATCTAAAACTGTATCCAGGGTAGCTCCATTCAAGTTAGGGATCGCAGCGGTAACAGGATCATTGGTTAGATCTTCCAGAGTGAGATGGTGCCCGAACTTGTTCAATTTTTTACATAACTGGACCACCGCCCGTTCCGTGTGTACTGGCGTCCAGGCTGCCGGACTGATTTGCATGTCATCCAACAATACTGCGGCCCCTTTGGTAAGATAAAAACGACTGCCGGACACACGCTGCAGTACTGTAGCAGGATAATTTATATCCGGGTTACTTGACAGAGAATCTTTCACAATTCCTGCTTTTGCTTCCCCCGCCGCGAAAATGATAGCTGTTACGTCAGGATTTCTGGTAATGGTGGATAGACCAATAGTGAGGGCCAATCGGTTGCGGGATATCTCAATACCACCCAGATCTGCAGCGGATGCAGCCTGGGTTTCGAAGTTTGTTTCCAGAATTCGGGTAGTGGAATTATGGTCCGATCCACGCACATTGAAGGCAATGTGGCCATCGGGACCGATCCCGCCGAGAAAAAATCCAATGCCGCCCAGTTCTTGAATCCGATTCTCGTATTCACTACACCATTGATCCACGGCAAAGATGGCCTTTTTTTGACGTTTCTCGATGTCGGATTTTGGTTCACGGAGACGCAGGGAAAGATCGATTATGAAATTGGGGAAAATATCACTTAGTAAATATCCACTGGGGCGAGGAATCTCCATACAATTAATTAATAAACCATTCTTTGAGTCCAGACCAAAACCTTCCACATAAAACTTCTGCACATAATTGATCATGCTGTTTTGCTGTTCTGGATCAATCGGGTAGAATTCATCGATTTGTACGAATCGCAGTTGGCTTAGATCAGGTTTTTCAGAGATAACTAACCCATTCTCTTTGCGCAATTTTTCTGTTTTGGCATTGTTCCAATTAGAAAGGATATGTTGGGTCCACTTAATAAAATATTCTGGAGTTTTTCCTGTTGGTAAACTGATCACACCCTGGGGATTATCTGCCGTCCATTCCAGGAACCGGAGTGCAGTCAACAACCCCAGGTCGGGTACATTATTAACTACAATATGGGGAATTGGAGTGGTTGGGTGTGCAAGATTGGACCTTTCAAAAAAGCAGTTTTCAACCTGTGAAAAATGAAATTTCAAGATTATTCCTTATAAATAGCTACACTAAATTACATTTAATTTTTTCATTAATGGAGTTGGCATTTAAATAACCCCCACCCAAAGGATTTAATCAAAAGCCCCACATTCGTGGGGATAGATGTTCTGAAAAGGGTAAATATCTGGGGGATCAAATTTTTTACTATGGATATTATTGCATCACAACCCACATCCAGTGCATTTGACCTTGAATCAATAAACTAGGGTGAATTTTGTGCAACCGTTTTGTATCCATTAGTATCCATTATAAAACTTATGAAAAATATTGCATAATATTGTATCATACATGTAGGTTTAGCGTTAAATACGCAAGTACATAAAATTATTGTATTTTGGGGTATTTGGGAAAAATTCTTATGTTAAAACCAATCTAATAAATTAACAACCAAAGAGGAATCATATGAGAGTGAAGCACATTATAAGGTTTACGGCATTATTTATTATGCTCGCAGCCGGGTTCGTGATAGCCCAAGGAACTATCCAAGGCACCGTATCGGATCAGGATGGAAACGCACTGCCTGGTGCGAATGTGGTCGTGGAAGGAACATCCCTAGGTGGATCAACTGATGGTAATGGTACATATTCGATCACAGATGTACCAGCCGGCTCATATAACGTCACCGCCTCATTCATCGGTTATGAGACTGAAAGTCAAAGTGTTGAAGTTGGTGCCGAAGCAACCCAGGCTGACTTTACTTTGTCATCTTCAGCCTTGGCAGGAGAAGAAGTGATTGTCACTGCGCTGGGCATAAAAAAAGAGAAAAAAGCATTGACCTATGCTGCGCAGGATATAAAAGCCGAAGAATTAACACGGGTAAAAAATGCAAATCTGTTCAACAACTTATCCGGCAGAATAGCGGGGATCGCAGTTAACAGGAGTGCTTCCGGTACAGGCGGTACAGTTAAACTGACTATTCGCGGTAATTCATCTAC